>Ga0209636_10000407_pt1 | contig 41238 bp, 35 predicted proteins | sample DeeMarSWOR152_54_FD_187464 | JGI IMG/M metagenome (GOLD analysis project Ga0209636, IMG submission 187464) | Marine sediment microbial communities from White Oak River estuary, North Carolina - WOR-1-52-54 (SPAdes) (version 2) | ecosystem: Environmental > Aquatic > Marine > Intertidal zone >... | reverse complement strand
GGGACTGACCGGAACACGGGACGGTGGGGTGGTGATATCTGGTGCCACCTCATCTTTTGGAGCAAACGGGAAGGACATTCTCATCGTGAAACTGAATCCCGATGGGACCGAGGCATGGAGAAGTCTGCTGGGCGGTCCGGGAGACCAGGGACGCGGCTCGATCCTGGCTACCCCTGAAAATGAGTTGCTGGTTGCCGGCTGGTCCCGCTCGGGTGGCCGTGGTGACTTCTATGCCGTGAAATTAACATCTGCCGGTGAAATCGTCTGGCAACGATCCTATGACCATTGGTATCTCGAAGGCGTGAACGACATCGCCCGGGCTCCTGACAGTACGTTCCTTCTGTACGGTGAGGGGATTATGCACAGGGGGGGAGAAATGAACGGCCAGCTGGTGGTAATCGATGCCGCGGGCGAGCTGCAACAGCGTTTCTGCCTGCCAGAAGGCATGTACCGGGAAGGCTACGGAATAGCAGTTGCTGCCAATGGACGGTGCGCTGTCACCGGGCCGGCGCGTACGGAGAATGGCTTTCGGGCCTATGTGATGGGATTTGACCGAACCGGGCACCAGGTCTGGTCGGGGTACTATCCGGCCGATAACTGGGCGATCGGCTTCGGGATCTGCGCGGTTCGCAGCGGCGGATTCTGCCAAGTCGGGTGGGGTCGGACTGCGGGACGGGGATCTGATGCCGTGCTCGTCAGGATCGGTGAGGATGGCGCACAAATCTGGATTCGGCATCTGGGGGGAGCGGGGGATGAGAACGGTATTCGTGTGGTCGAGAAACCGACCGGCGGATTCCTGATCGTCGGTACCTCCGGTTCATTCGGGGCCGGAGGTGGAGAGGACATCCTCATTATCAATACCAATGCCGAGGGTCATCCCGTCAGCCCCGGAGTCCGGTAAGGGGAATGTAAGGTTTTCGGTTTTAATCCCATTTTGCGAAAATCGGGCGCTTTTGCCTCAGATGAGGGGATATGTTTAAAATATATCTTTTAATAAGGAATAAAATTGAGGATAGACTAGGAGGTAAAAAATATGAAAAAAAGGATTACTTTCATTGGTTTATTTTTCTTAGTCATTCTCTGTTTAATTAATTGTAAGCAGCAGGGTGAATTTCCTGTACTTAGCGGAGAATACCTAGGGCAGGAGCCGCCAGGGATGGAAGGCGAACTATTTGCGCCAGGTGTCATGTCTACAGGATTGAGTGAACTCAATGCTGTCTTTTTTCCAGGAGGAAAGGAAGTCATCTATTCGGTAGGTGTAGGTTATATGAAGTGGGCGCTCATTATGATAAGAGAGGAAAACGGCATCTGGACAAAACCAGAAGTAGCCCCCTTTTCTGGTGAATATGGCGGTGTAGACCCGTTTGTCTCCTTTGATGGCAACACGGTCTATTATTGCTCCAACAGACCAAGATCAGGTCAAGGCGAACCTGAAGACGACTACGATATCTGGTACGTTAAAAGAACAGATGCGGGCTGGTCGGAGCCGGTTAACATGGGTCCTCCTATAAACAGTGATACACATGAGTTCTATCCGTCATTGACCAGGGATGGCACGATGTATTTTCAATCTCGACGTGAAGGTGGGATTGGTTTTAGTGATATCTACAGAGCGAGGCTTGTGGACGGCAAGTATGTGGGGGCTGAAATCCTGCCAGAGCCAGTCAACAGCCCGGATTTTGAAGGCGACACCTTCATCGCTCCTGACGAGAGCTATATTATTGTCTCCACGTTCAGGAAAGAAGATAACATTGGCCAGGCCGATCTTTACATCAGCTTCCGTAAAGAGGACGGCTCCTGGCTTCCGTTAAAGAATATGGGGGAAAGGATCAATTCTGAAGGGGGAGAAAACTGCCAGATTCTTTCCCCGTGTGGGAAATACCTCTTTTATACAAGCAGACGGGACACAAATCTTTCGGGTGTGTCTCCATTGACTTACGAAGCCATCAAGAAGGCCTGGACTGAACCTCAGAACGGCAATGGAGATATTTACTGGGTGGATGCGAAAATTATTGAAGAATTAAGACCAAAAGAACTCAAGAAATAAAAAAAGAGTTATGCCTCAACATTATGGACACAATTCATCAAAGCATAGAATAGTCCTGGCTATTGCTAATACAAACGAATTTAATATTGTTGCATTGTCATGGCGAGCGACCAAAGGAAGCGTGGCCATCTCATCATATAAAAATGAGATTGCTTCAGCACTTTGTGCTTCGCAATGACATTTTATTTAATGCGTTTGTATTAGTTTGCAGGGATGGCGAGGGAATGTGGAGGATTTGCCTCAAGGCCTGACCCATTGACAAAGAAAGGAGATAAGGATAGGATTTTTCTTGTCTGTCAGATGCAGGATTTTGCTGAAATTGAATTTCTTCAGATAGCGAAAAATAGACCGTGCTAGATGGGGAGCTAGCGGTGCCCTGTTGCCCACAATCCGCTACAGTGGGGTCGAATTCCCTGTCGAGGCTGTGCTTTTTCTGGACAGTGTCTGTGTAAGTGGTGTTGACGGTTTGGGCCCTGCGCAAAGGGCTCTTTGCGAACCCCGTCAGGACCGGGAGGTAGCAGCGGTAACAAAGCTGTCTCTTGTGCTGCAGGACAGCCTGGCCTGAGCTAACTGCATGGATAACGCAGGGGGAGTTCAGTCGGAGCAGGGTGCACGGTCTAATTCAAAGAAGGTCGCTCTTTTTATCCGAATAGATGGTGGACTTCCCTTATTTTTTTCCTTACAGAAACTCCGTAAGGACAGGATTTCTCGCATTCTCCACAGTTTTTACAGGCAGAGGCGTTCTCTGATGGCTTCAGGCGGGAATAGGACTTTGCTGCAAGTTCGGTTTTGCTATAGCTTTCATGATAGGCTAAGAAACGAAGGCTGGATGTTGTCTTGATCCCGGAGGGACAGGCTGATTGGCAGAGGCCGCACATATGGCAGTAGTCCTTTGACCTCTCGGCGACACAACGCATCAAGTTTCTTCTTTCCTTTTCGGAAAGTGACGTTCCGACTACTGCCAGGTCCTCTTCCAGCTGCTCGTAGGTTAGCATTTCTGTGACGACCGCAGATATGTCCCTGTTTTCCAAAGCCCATTTGAGCATGGCCTGGTAGAGCGAGGTTGTGCCTGTTTTAAATTTTTCAAGATTTTGCCTTTTCCCACCGACTTTGAGCGTTTTCATGGCGACGATTCCGACATCTTTGGATTTTGCCAGGGAAATGAGACGCTTGATCCCGCTCGCTCCCAAATAGTCGTCGTAGGTTTGGACCTCTTTTTCTGTCCCTTGGATGTCGAAGACGTTATAGCCGAGCTGGACCATGTCATAATAGCCGCAGTCCACAGCTTTCTTGACGACTTTGTGGTGGTTCGAATGACAGGAGAGACCTCTGAACCTGTATTTCCCCTGTTTTTTCAGTTTCTCGAAGGCGCTCAGGACTCTTTCATCATCCAGGTGTTCTTCATCCGCTGCCCCGTGGATGAGAAGGACATCCAAATAATCCGTGCTGAGCCTTGCGAGACTGTCCTCGACAGAGCTTATTATGGTTTCTTCGCTCCAGTTCCGTCTGAGATGGAATTTAGTCCCCACATGGATTTTATCCCTTCCTACCAACTTGAGGAGCTGGCCGATTTGGCGTTCACTGTTGCCGTTCTGGTAGCTGTTGGAAGTATCGATGTAGTTGACTCCTCTTTCGACGGCTTGCAGCATGATTGGCATGTCTGGCACCGGACTTCCTCCGAGTGCAATCTCGGATATCAAGAGGTTCGTCCGTCCCAGCCGGCGGTAGAACATCCCGCCTTTTTTCAGCGGTTCATCCTGCCTTTTTTGTCCTGAAAGAAGCCTTGCTGAAGCCAGAGAGGTCGAGAAAGCTCCAAACAGTAAGCTTCGCAGGAAGATCCTTCTTCCCGGTGATGAGTTCGAGACGAATTCTTCTTTTTTCATGTAAAACGACCTTTCTGTTGATCAGAGAAGTCCGAGTTCATCCAGGAGAGCCTTCATCTCTTCTTTCCCCTTTTCCCCTAAGGGAAGAAGAGGGAGACGGGGAGACCCGCCGTTATATCCGAGAAGGTCAAGAGCATACTTGATGCCTGGAATACCGTATGTCTGGATGATAGCTTTATTGAGAGGGATTAGCTGAAGCTGAAGCCTGAGGGCTTCCTCTAATTTTTTTTCAGAGAAAAGTTCATAAAGCTTGACACAAAGGCCTGGAACGACCGCAGCCAGGGCAAGGATTCCGCCTTTAGCGCCGAGAAGAAGGCCCTGGAGAAAAACACTTCCCGCTCCCGATAAGACATGAAACTTGGAGGAGATGCGGGGAAGGAATTCACCCAGGAAGGACAGATTTCCCGAACTGTCTTTGATGCCTGCAATGTTATCGTGTTGAGAAAGCTCGATGATCAGATCCGAATCCACAGAAACACCCGTATTCCGGGGGATGTTGTAAATGAAGACAGGGACTTTAGCCTGCTTGGCTATCGTCAGATAGTGTCGCTTGAGTGCTTCCTGACTCATCAGCGACTTGAAATAGCTGGGAGTCCTGATCAGAGCAGCGTCGATCCCCAATCCGGCCATTCTATTTGTAAATTCAAGGGTTGCCTTGGTGGACTCCCTGGCTGTGCCCGCGATGATCTTTTTTTCTTTTGAAGCGGATTTCTTTGCCGCCTCTACAAGTTTTTCAGATTCTTCATCTGTCAGATAGACGCTTTCTCCAGTAGACCCCAACACCACATAGCCAGCCAGCTGGAAACGATTATACTTCTGGATGTTTTCTTCGAGTTTTTCGAGTGAGATTCTGTCCTCGATAAAAGGGGTGGTTAAGGCGGCAAATACGCCGTTAAAATTCGACTGCAATTTTCATCTCCTTGATTCAAGCTGAAAAATGTTACAGTTGTATCTACTCAAGAATTCAGTGGTAATTCTATTATGTCATTGCGAGCGGAGCGTGGCAATCCCATAAAAAAATATATTATTTTCTGAATGAGATTGTTTCGCTACATCCGCAATGATAATTTCTTCTGGTGAGATTGCCACCCTTCCTTCGGACCTTCGCAAAAACTCTTTTATCTCCATTAATATTACTCAAGATGTTTCTTTTGTTGAGGTTGAATCTCATTCATATTCCGAAATTAACGAAGCCGGTGACCCGTTATTTAAAGGTTTTCAATTTCTTTCAGCTCTTTATCATTGAATCCGAAATAATGTCCGACTTCGTGGAAAACCACTTCTCTGACCTTCTTTTTTATCTCTTTTTCTGTGGTGCAAATTTGTTCTATGGGCTTTTGGTAAATGGTGATTACATCGGGAGGCAGATTGCCGTAAAAGGGTCCCCGGTGCTTGAAGGGCACTCCGTGATAAAGACCGAGAATAAGGCTGAAGGGGGTACTTCCAGTACGCTCATAGACCTCTCTTGAGGGCTTGTCCTCGACAACTACGGCAAGGTTTTGGATTCGTTCCCTGAATTGTTCAGGGAGCTCGGCTAAAGCTTCCTCTACGAGCTCCTCGAATCTCTCTCGTTCCATCGAATGGTACACTCCTCGAGAAGTGTTTATTTCTCGATCCCTTCTCTGGCTTTCACGCCTTTTCTGAAATAATGTTTTTTTTCTCTCATTTCTGTGACCAGATCCGCTCTCTTTAAAAAGGAAGCCGGAGCGTATCTGCCGGTGAGGATGACCTCTACTTCTTCGGGCTTCTGGTCCAGGAATTCCAGGACTTCTTTTTCAGACACTAGCTTGAAATAGACTGCGACGTTAACCTCGTCCAGAACGATGATCCTGTATTTTTTGGAGAGCATGGCATTCAAGCATTTCTTCAGTCCTCTTTTGGCTTTTTGGATATCCTCCTTATCCGGGTCTTTGGTGACATGGATAAAACCGCTCCGTCCGAACTGCTCGATGGTGATATAGGGAGAGAGAATTTTGGCAGAAAGGATCTCTCCGTACAGATGGCCTTTGAGGAACTGCCCGATGTAAACTCTCTGTTTATGACCGGCTGCCCGGAGAGCCAGGCCCAAGGCAGCTGTGGTTTTTCCCTTTCCGTTCCCGGTATATATCTGGATGTATCCTTTGAATTTTCTTTTCTCTTCCATTTTTTTACTATATTTTAAAGCCTCTTCTGAGTCAACTTGAGAGTTTTAAAAATAAAAAAACATGTGCTATAATCTGCGGCATGTTAGACCCCAAATATGTCTTAGAAAACGCTGAGCTTATCATAAAAAAAATGAAGGCTCGGGGCCTGAAGATCAGCCTCGATTCATTCAAGAAGCTCTCCACAGAAAAGAAAAAGTACCTGCTTCAAGCGGAGAATCTGCGTTCAGAGCGCAATAAAGCCTCCCAGCTCGTGGCTCAGTTAAAGAGGCAAGGCAAGGATGCTTCATCGCTCATCTCGGATATGAAAAAAGTCTCCGAGGAAATAAAACGTCTCGAGGAGAAGCTGAAAGAGATAGAGGAGAAGCTGAATAAAACCCTGTTGACCATACCCAATGTTCCCCATAAATCCGTTCCTGAAGGACAGAATTCGGATGACAACATTGAAGTACGGAGATTCGGGGAGCAACCGAAATTTTCCTTTCCGGTGAAGGCACACTGGGAAATCGGAAAGAAGCTGGGCATCCTGAATTTTGAAAGAGCAGCCAAGATCGCTGGCTCGAGGTTTGCGGTTTATCTCGGAAAGGGTGCCCAGCTCGAGCGGGCCCTGATCAATTTCATGCTGGATATCCACACCAGAAAAAATGGCTATCAGGAGGTGATTCCTCCGTTCATTGCCAATGAGAAGAGCCTGACCGGTACAGGGAACCTGCCTAAGTTCGAGAACGACCTGTTCAAACTCCGCGGCTACCAATGGTACATGATCCCGACGGCTGAGGTTCCCCTGACCAACCTGTATCAGGAGGAAATTCTTGAGGCTGAGTCCCTTCCCAAGAGGTTTGTCGCTTACACTCCCTGCTTCAGACGGGAAGCTGGCTCCTACGGCAAGGATATCCGGGGTCTGATTCGCCAGCATCAATTCAACAAGGTTGAGCTGATGAGCTTTTCCTTGCCTGAGAATTCCTATAACGAGCTGGAAAAAATGACTGCCGACGCTGAGGACATCTTGAAAAGACTGGGTTTGCATTACCGGGTTGTTGTCCTCTGCACTGCAGACCTGGGATTTGCCGGAGCCAAGACCTATGACCTGGAGCTGTGGATGCCCTTCCAGAAGAAATATATGGAGATTTCCTCCTGCACCAACTGCGAGGATTTTCAAGCGAGAAGAGCCAATATCCGTTTCAAAAGAGAAGGGAAGTCCAAAACCGAGTTCGTTCACACTTTGAACGGCTCTGGAGTGGCTCTGGGAAGAACAGTGGCAGCCATACTGGAAAGCTTCCAGAATAAGGATGGCTCGGTCGCTGTACCTGAAGAGCTCAGGCCTTATCTGGGCGGCCTAAAAAAGATAGGCTGAGAGCTCCAGTCCGAACTTGCCAAGAAAAGCAGAATTAGAGAAAATATACCCATCTCTGGAGGGATGGCCGAGTGGTTTAAGGCGGCGGTCTTGAAAATCGCTTCCCGGGCAACCGGGACGGGGGTTCGAATCCCTCTCCCTCCGTTTTTCCTCCAGTTGCAGAAAATGAGTGGTTGTGTCATAAATTTGATATGGGAAAAAAGGAAGACTCCCTCAAGCTTCTCCTGCCTTTATTAAAGGCCAGTGGATCTAGAAAAAAATTAGAGGAAACTCTGGTCGCGAATTCGAACTTGCCCGGAAAAAGGGCAAATCTTGAATTGGCCTTTGCCGTGGCTGACTTTTTTGGATCTGGAAATCTTAATGAGAGCAGTTGGAAGATGTTAACAGAATGGGCAAGAATCGCACCTGAAGATGCCCCCGTGAATCATCCGAAAGAGTTCCTCCCTTTCTGCGCAATACTTTCTCTTAGTTCTTCGTACAGCCTGGTTGGTCAAAAAAATAAAGCTAAAGTTATTGATATCATTAAAAACGCTGCTTCTGACCCAAAATGGAGAATGAGAGAGGCTGCGGCTATGGGCTTCCAGCGCATTGCTGAAAAGGATTTTAATGTCATCAAAAGGCTTTTCTCGGAATGGATAGGTAAGGCAACTTTTTCCGAAAAAAGAGCCATTTTAGTCGCTTTGGCTCATCCACCAATCCTGAACAAAGAGGAGAATGTGGCGTTCTGCTTCCAGATGGCTGACGAGGTCCTTCAGGGCTTGCTGGATCTGAAGAGGTCTGACGAGGAAACCGAAGAATACACAATTCTCAAGAAGGGGCTAGGGTTTACGCTCAGTGTTTATGTGGTTTATTCGCCCGGGAAGGGATTCTCTTTCCTGAAAGAGTGGGCACAAAAAGGAAATGAGGAAATCAGGAAGATCATAAAAACCAACCTCAGCAAGAGCCGGCTGGTCAAGCAGTATGGAAATAGGATTAGAGAAATACAAGCGTGCTTATAGAGAGGTTTTAACACCGCAGCTGGTCAAGAATCAGCTTATCATTTAGCCAAGAAAAGACGATTCTCAGGGCTAGATAGCAGTTTCCTACGTTTTGCATCTTGTGAAAAAAGTGCTAGAATAACAGAGAATTCAAGCTCAGGCGGAGAGGTGCTGGAGTGGTCGATCAGGATCGCCTGCTAAGCGATTGTCTCGATTAAAGTCGGGACCGTGGGTTCGAATCCCACCCTCTCCGCCATTTCTGCGCAGCGTGATCATGAAATAGCTCAGATAGGGCGGAAGAGAACTTCTTCAACCCTCCAGTCCTCGACTTTCGGCTCTCATACTCGTTTCTTTACTTTTGCCCTCTGCTCTAAGAATTTGATGATTTTTGCGCTTCCCGAGGGAAAAGGATAACTCCGCAGACCTTGAAGTGTTATCCAGCGGAGGCGATTCTTGCTCGGACTCGGATCTTTGGCCAAGCGGCACTGAAAAGCATAGAGGGAAACCTGATATTGGGTGTAGGCATGGCTGACCTTTATCAATAATTTTTCGTCGAGGACTTCGCTCTGAAGCTCTTCCTTTATCTCCCGCTGGAGAGCTTCTTCCAGGGTTTCCCCTTCTTTTCTCTTTCCACCCGGGAATTCCCAGAGGTCGGCCAGGAGGCCCTTTGGCGGTCTCTTCTGGATCAAGAACCTTCCGTTTTTTTCGACGACGGCCACGATAGCTTCGATTTTCCGGTATTCTCTTTTCTTCGGACGGGGAATGACTTCTTGTTCGCCTTCTTTAAAGGCTTGACAGGAATCGCTGAGAGGGCAGAGAAGGCAAGAAGGGTTTTTTGGCCGGCAGACCAGAGCGCCAAGTTCCATCAAGGCCTGGTTGAAAACCGCTGCCTTGTCCTGTGGGAAATAAGGTTTCAGGAAGCAGAGGAGTTTCTGGTCGTTTTGAGGATTTGCTTCACCCCTGGCTCCTGTGATTCTCATCAGCAAACGCCGCACGTTGGCATCAATAACGGGAAACGGTTTATCAAAAGCAATACTGAGAACGGCTGCAGTGATATAAGGGCCGAAACCAGGGAGGTTCCTCAACTCATCATAATCTTGAGGAATCCGGCCTCGGTGCTTGTCCACGATGATTTTCGCGGCCTGGTGCAGGTTTCTTGCTCTCTGATAATATCCCAGCCCCTGCCAGGTTTTGAGGACTTTTCGGGAAGGAGCCTGACTCAGACTCTCGATATCGGGGAAAGTCTTCATCCATTGTTGATAATAGGGGAGGACTGCCTGAACGGTGGTCTGCTGGAGCATGACCTCAGAGACCCAGATCTTATAGGGATCTCGGCTATTCCGCCAGAGAAGTTTCCTGGCATATTGCTCATACCAGCGGAATATCTTTTTTCGGAACAATGCCGGGTCTTTTTGGCTGCGGCTCATTCTCAAGTCTTTATCAGAAGATTCATAAACTTTGCTATCAAGCGGAGAGGATGGCAAAGAGTATATATTACATTATCTGTCAACACCTGAAGCTTTCTCAAACTTGACAGATCCGATGAATACAGATGAGAATCAGAGCTTCAATTTTGATTTTTTGCCATTCAGATAATAAAAAAGAGTAGGGGATCACAACCATCTCAGAATAGGGGGGATACGGGCTAAACTTTTCTTGACATCGGAATTTTTCTAGTATATTTTTTAAGGGATATTACAGAAAAAGCAGAATTTAATGGTTCTTTAAGGCATCGATTAATCCAGTACAAAGAAGAAGTAACGTCCGTTCTCTACAAAAGGGATGCCTATTTTGCCTGTACTTACAGGGGTAAAGAAGGATGGTCAAACAATTCAAGGCAGGGAAATGAGCTCAAAATTCACCCCTAAAATCCTCCTGACCGATGATTGACACCAGAAGAAGGGTTTGCCATTATAGGTGAGCATGCGGCCAGCAGCGCCCGTTCAGAAATATAAGACTCGGTTGAGAGTTAGACCGAAATGAAAAAAATAGGGAAATACGAGATCATCAGCATCTTGGGCAAGGGAGCCATGGGGATTGTGTATAAAGCTCTCGACCCTGACATAGACCGCCAGGTGGCCATTAAGACTATCCGCTTTGATCTGGCTTCTGAAACGACTGATAACGAAGAAATAATGCAGAGGTTCATAAGGGAGGCCCAGGCTGCGGGGAGATTATCCCACCCGAATATTATCACCATTTTTGATGTGGGGAGAGAAAAAGACCTGACCTACATTGTCATGCAGTTCATAGAGGGGCCGAGCCTCCAAAGATTGATCGCTCAAGGCGAAAAATTCTCTATCCAGGAAATAACAAAGATCATGGATCAAGTTTGCGGTGCCCTGGATTATGCCCATCAGCACGGGATCGTCCACAGGGATATCAAACCCGGCAACATCCTACTGGATAATAGCAGAAAGCCGTTCATCTGCGATTTTGGTGTGGCCCGGGTAGACACGTCGACCTTGACTCAATCGGGAACAGCGGTCGGAACACCTAGCTATATGTCTCCTGAGCAGGTCATGGGAAAGAAAGTGGATAAGCGCTCGGATATATTTTCCCTGGGCTGTATTATGTATGAATTTCTAACGGGGAGAAGACCGTTTGAAGCGGAGAGTATCACCACAGTCATATATAAGATCATCAATGAAGAGCCTCCCTCTCTCAGCGAAGTGAAAAAAGGGCTCCCTGGAGGCTTTGAGAAGATTATCGGAAAAGCTTTGGCCAAAGATCCCAACGATCGCTATCAAGATTGCAATCAGCTTGCCATGGATTTACGGAATCTGGATAAGCTTGCCGATAAAACGATTGCCATTGCTCGGACTCGGGAAGCTCCCGTTATCCCAGCCAAAGAGGAAGAAGTTGAAGAAAAGAAGAAGAGCAGGCTGGGGCTTATCCTGGGCATTGCCATTCCTGCCTTTTTGGTGATCGTCGCCGGAGGAGCCTATTTTTACAACGAGCAAACAGGACAATTGCCTTTTGTTACCAAGCTAGTCCAGAAAATAACAGGTGAGGAAGTTTCATCTCCTTCTTCAACTCCGCCTCTGGCCTCTATGACCGTCGAAGAAAAGTTGAACAAAGCCAAAGAGAGTCTAGAGAAAGGGGATTATGCGGAAGCCATCCGTCTCGCTGAGGCAGTGCTTGCTGAAGATGCTGGCAATATGGTCGCGCAGGATTATTTGGAAAAGGCAAAGGGGCAGAGAGATGAGTCTCTAAGCGCTCAAGTTCAACCGGTTCAGAAGAAGGAACCCCCGCCTTCACCCGAACCCGAAGAAGCCATTGTTGATCCCAAAGCTCAAAAGCTAGACGGCATAAAACAGAGTTTTGAGAGTGGCAAGTTTGATGAGACGATCAAGCTGGCCAAAGAATTCCTGGCGGAGAATCCGGGCGACTTAACGGCTCAGGACTATTTGAATAAAGCGGACACCCAGATCATGATCGCTAGGATCTTGAATACGGGAATCAACTATTACAAGCAGAGGAGATTCACCCAGTGCAAGCAGGAGATGGAAAAAATATTCAAGTTAGAGAAGAACCACAAAGAGGCGCGGCGGTATTATAATCTGGCAGACCAGAAAATATTCGAAGCCGGGGCGGCACAGGAAATTAAAGACGTCATTGAGCGCCTGAGGAAAGCCGAGATGGAAGAAGAGCTCGAAGTGTTCGATTATTACATCGGCTCCAGCTCTCTCAAGAAAACCAAGATACCTGACCTCAGGTGGATCTTCAATGATTTTGATGATATAAATTCTGTGATTGATGATTCGAGCATAACGATCAAATTCAGAGACAGGAAACAGGCTGAGGTGAAGTTCTTTAATTTCTCGACCGCTGTGAATAAACAGACTGGGCAGACAACCAGAGTTTTCGAGGGAGAAATCGTGTGGACCATGGAAAAACAAGGAAACGTCTGGAAAATCATCAAGGAAGAGAAGCAGGAAAAAATTTAGACGATTTAAATAAGCATTAAATATTAAATATGTACGGAGGAGGAGGGAAAAGATGAAACGCAAAACAGCCAGAAGAGCAATAATCCTTTCCAGCGTTTTCTTTCTTTTGTTCCTTCTTATTGCTTTAGATGCAGCTCAGATCAAGCTCAAGGTCGTCCTGGACAATGCCAGTATCAAGGCCGCACGTTCAATCGGCGGAAGAACCCTTGCCCGAGTTCCTTTAAACACAATTTTGGATGCGGAAAGCAAAGAAGGTCAATGGTATAAAGTCACCTATCAGGGAGAGACCGGCTGGATATATTACACCAATGTTGAGGAGACGACTGGGGAGGCTGGGCCATCAATGGGGGCTCCCGGGATGCCCACAAAAACCCAGGCAGAGATTGCGGCCGAGATCGAAGTCAAGATGGATGACAGCACAAAGTTGATCAGTCTGGAGAGGAAGTATGATGAAGCCATAGAGTCATTAAGGCCCCTGATCGCCAGGGCATTCAGCATTACAGACCACAGGAAACAGCTGGAAATAGCCACCAAGATTTTTTACTGGATTGGGATGGCCTACGCCAATAAAGGGGATTCGCTTTCCGCTCTGAAAGAGTTCAAGAACATGTTTGAAGTGAATTACGCCTACGCCAAGACGATAGTCCGGCTGAATCCGGATGCCAAGATTCTGACCTTGACAGACCAGGCTGATAAAGAATTCAGGGGATTGGTCACAGAATATTCACTCGAGATCGCCACCGAACCCAAAGAAGCCAAGATCAAAATCAACGGCAAGGAGATAGGGTACTCTCCTGAAATCTACAGGACGACTTCCCCTGATGTTACCCTGGAGATAGAAAAGGAAGGATATAAACCGATAAGGGATGAGTTTTTCATCACGGGTACGCCATTCAAAAAGGAGTACACCCTGGAGAGAGCTGGGAGGAATATGGAAGTCAGGTCAAATCCGGTCGGTGCCCGTGTACTCCTGGATGGTACGGATACGAACCAGGTGACAAACTGCACATTATCCTTTGTTTCCTTCGGCAAGCACGCCCTAAAGATAACAAAGGAGAACTATGCAGAGTGGGAACAGGAGATCGAGATCAAAGTGGGAGAGGGGGCGTTTCCGGTCACTGCTTCCTTGACTCCGATCAAGTATAAGTATATCCATAAATGGGGCAGCCCGGCGAGCCAGATATTCAAGGATGTTGCGGGTGTTGCTGTCGACAGTCAGAATAATATCTATATCGCCAGCGATGGCGCGAGAAAGATCCAGAAGATCACTTCAGATTGGAAATTTGATAACAGCTGGGGCGATGGAGGAAAGGAAGCCAAAGTGATCAGAAGCGCTGGCGGCATCGCCGTCGATAAACAAGGGAATATCTTTGTCACAGACACGAGGAATCACTGTGTCATTAAATTCGACCGAGCCGGTAAGTACAAGATTAAATGGGGAGATTTTGGTGCAGAGAACCATCAGTTTAATGAGCCTTTGGGAATCGCCACTGACAGTCAGGGAAATGTTTATGTCGTTGATTCTGTGAACAGCAGGGTAAAGAAGTACGACAACAACAGCAAATTATTGAGGATATGGGGAAGACGGGGTGCCTCAGACGGTGATTTTGTCTATCCGAAAGCCATTGCCATAAACCAGAAAGATGAGGTGTTTGTCCTCGACCGGACACGAGTCCAGAAATTCACAGCCAACGGTGAATTCATCTCCAAATGGGGAAAAGCGGGGTCAACAGAAGGCGCCTTTAAAATTCCTTTGGGCATATATGTCGACCAGGACAGTTTTGTCTACATCGCTGATTCCGAGAACAACAGAATTCTAAAATTTGATGCGGACGGCAATACGATTACCTGGTGGGGGAGCACCGGAACCGGTGATGGTCAGCTGATGAATCCTGTATCGATTGCCGTGGATAGCCGAGGCTATGTCTATGTCGTCGAAAGGGATAACAGCAGAGTCCAGTTGTTCGGAGTGGATACTCAGTAAAGTATTTTCCGCACCAAGTGTAATAAGAATTTTGGATCAGCGGTTGACGATTATCTTAAGAGTCTTTTTCTCTACTTATTCAAAGTCATAATTCAAGCATATCGTCCCAGTGAATTTCTTGCGGTTGCTTTCTGATTGCACATATCTCCAAGGGTCGTTGAACAGGAACATATACTGTCCTCCGGCCGAGAGAGAAATCCGCTTCGACAGTTTGTAGGTCCAGACTGCAGATACGGCGCCATCCAGGAAGAGCGATCCGTCCCAACCGAAATATTCCCAGACATAGGCATAATCTCCGTAGCCGGTGGAAAAGGAAAGATCCAGGCTTAATTTCGGAATCAGCGTGATCGAAGATTCGACTTTCCCCAGAAGATAGAAGCCTTCAATTTCATCAAAGTCATAGAAGACTGCCAGCGAAAAGGCCAGAGGAATGACCTCAAGCGCGTATGCTGCCCTGATATAAGCTTCGGTTGTGGCTGCATCGTCTGTCGCGGGGAATGTATAATGGATGATCCCGATTTCCAGTCCGAAAGGTCCGTCCGGAAAAGCATAGGATGCGATGTAGTCGATTTCGGATAATCGGTCCTTGGTTCCGTTGGCATCCGTGAGGTCGTAATTTCCCCAAAGGTTTAGAGAAAAGGCGCCAACATTGGCGATTTTGAAAGAGCCGGTGAGAGAAGGCTGGAGAACAGGCTTGTCGTTTATGACAAGACCTCTCCAGACATAATTAGTGCAGTAGTCAAGCGAGGCAGATATCTCCAGTTTTTCGGCGGCAACGGAATGGACAGACCCAAAAAGCAACAGACCGGTCAGACAGCCAGCAAAGATATGATGTATTATTGGACAGGATTTATTCAATTTTTTTATTCTTTCTGTTTTCACTGCAGGAGTTCTGCCTTAAAAGATCAGCCGGATTCCATATATGACATCTGGAGGAATCAGTCTGTCTGATGCCAAAAAGCTTATAGCACAGGCTGAATTCGATGTCAAAAGAAAGGACTGTAGGGGACGCACTTTAGGGGACGTTCCCGAGGGGGATACCCTTTTTTACTTTTTATATACAGCAAAAAAAGTGTCCCCTCAGGGAACGTCCCCATATTACATGTCGGGGACATCCCCATATTACATATTATGATGAGGGAAGCATATGACCTGAAGGCGAAGTCCGGCGGCGGTTTCCCCCCATCTGAAGCCCGTAGAGGAGGGTGGGAGGGTCTTGGCTGGGATGGAGGGGAACCGTCGCTAGAACAAATCACACCTTCATAATTAGCTGTCAAGGATAGAGATGCTTCCCATACGCTTTATCTCTCTGCTTTTTATGGTGTATACTGGGCAGGCCAGAGCTTGATTGTGCTTTTTTTATGCTGGAGTTATTGGAGGATAGTTTCCATCATCCAGGTCTGCTGCTCATCCCCAAAGAGAAATTTCAAGCTCAGGAGTTGAAAGTGTTAAGAGGGAGGAAACAATGAAGAGAAAAATCATTTTATTCATAACGGTCTTTTTCCTTTTCTCTCTCTCGATTTTTGGAGAGGTGAGCGTCCGGGAGACGGAGATGAATCTGCCCACCTATATCACAGGTCCTGATGACCCCAGTCCTCCGCTCTGGAATTTGAGAGTCTATCCCTACCCCATGCAGACGGATATAACACGGAATAAGATAATCAAGGCTCACCAGGTAATAGAAATGGAGAACGATTACATCAGGGTCTTGATCCTGCCTGATTTAGGAGGACGGATCCTTGCCGCCTTGGATAAGACGAACAGCAACTTCGATTTCATCTACTATAACCATGTCATCAAGCCCGGCCTTGTGGCCTTGAGAGGGGCCTGGCTTTCGGGCGGGATCGAATGGAACTTCCCGACCCTTGGACATACGGTGAACACGTTTTCTCCGGTCAACCATAAGATATTGAAGAATGCGGATGGAAGCGTCACCTGTGTGGTCGGGACCGAGGAATGGGTGAGGAGGATGAAGTGGGAGGTGTTTATCACGCTTTTTCCTGACAGGTCCTATTTCCAGACAAGAATCAGGCTTTTTAACAGAACCCTGACTCATAATAACGGCTATTTCTGGGCCAATGCCGCTACCCACGCCTGGCCGGATACAAGAGTCATTTTTCCGCCTGCCGATTACACCTTTGCGGGCGGCAGAAGAAACCCGGTTCCTTGGCCTGTGCATAACGGTGCAGATGTCTCCTGGTATAAGAATACTGCTTCAGCGCATGATTATTTCTGCGGCACAGCAGGGGATTTTAACGGCTCCTACAACTCCAAGAAAGATAACGGGACAGCTCATTACGCTTCCCGGTTCGAAAGTCCGGGAAAGAAGTTCTGGACTTGGGGAACGGCTCCCAGCGGCATGATCTGGGAGGATCTGCTGACGGATGAAGACGGGCAGTACATAGAGGTCCAGGCCGGCAGGCTCCTCACCCAAGGAGACACCTGGATTTTTGAGCCCCATCTTGTCGAAGAGTGGAATGAGTGGTGGTTCCCTGTAAAAAAGATGCACGGATTTGTTACGGCCAACCCTGACGCAGCTCTGAATTTTGAGCTAAAAGATGATGGGATTCTTGTCGCTTTGAATGTGACTCGATCATTCGAGGATGCAGAGATCAGGCTTCTCTGCCAAGGTGAGCCGGTCTTTTCAGAGAAGCTGGATATCACACCGGCCGGAAACTTCCGGAGGAATGTTTCTCTAATGGATAAGAAAGGAGTCTGGGCGCTCGAGTTTCGGGATAAGAATGGCCAGAAGATTATCGATTACACCACAGAGAAGCCCCATATTCCACCTCCTGAGCTCCAGCCCAGCTTTCCAGAGAGAGAGGAGCAAGCAGCAGAGATCTCTTTCCTCAGAGGATATTATGCTCTCAAGCATTGGAACTTTGAGGGAGCGATACATCACTTTAAGCAGGCTCTTGAAAAGGATCCCGGATTGACGCCTGCGATGTGCTGGTTAGGGATACTCTATTACAAAAGCGGAAAGACTGAAGAAGCTCTTGAGCTTTTTAATAAAGTGCTGGACAGAGATGAGGATGATCATACAGCGCGCTATTACAGCGCTCTTTCCAGGAAAAAGCTGGGCATTACCCAGCGGACCAAGGAAGACCTGTACCTGGTCTCGAGGAGGGCGGCTTACAGGCACGTGGCACCCTATGTCTTGGCCTCTCTGGAGCTGGAAGAAGGAGATTATGGGGATGCCTGTGTGCTATTGAGAAAAGCCATCCAGAACAATCCCGGCGACATCAAAGCAAGGATTATGCTTGCGGCTGTATTAAGACATCTCGGGAAGAGAGATGAGTCTGAGAGACTGGTCGAAGATGCATTAAGGGAAGACCCGATCTCGCCCCTGGCTTTGATCGAGAAAGAACTTCTCAGAGGCGATAGTGAGCTCGAATTGTTAAGCAATAATCCGGAGTATTATCTCGAGGTAGTCTCAGACTTCCTGGAAATGAACCTGATTGAGGATGCCGTACGTACTCTTGAGATTTATATCAAGAATGAGAATGCAACTGATCATCCCCTCGTCTATTATTATCTCGGGTTTCTGAAACACAGCCTGGGATTGACTCAGGATGCTAGGGATAATTTTACCAAAGCCTCTTCCTTGAGCCCTGATTACGTTTTTCCCTTCAGAGTAGAGACCGAGAGCGTGCTCAGGCTTGCCCTCAAGTATAACGATACGGATTGGAAAGCTTATTATTATCTCGGCAATCTTCTTACCGCGAAACTCAGGTGGGAAGAAGGTCATGAGTTTTTTAAAAAAGCGGCGGATTTCGCCCCAGGATTTGCGGTGCTCTACAGAAATCTTGGAGAAATATACTGGATAAAGCTTAAAGATCATAAAAAAGCGGAAGAGATGTACAAGAAGGCTGTCTCTCTTTCCCCTGAAGATTATCGTCTGTACGTGGCTCTGGATGAGCTTTATGCCATCAACGGGGATCACTCAAAACGGATTGCGCTCTATGATCAGGCTCCTCAAAATGTCAAAAAGAACTTCAATTATGTGCTCAAAAGAGCCCAGTATTATGTGGATACAGATCAACCCACGAAGGCCCTGGAAATTTTAAAGACCCATAGCTTCCTTCCCTGGGAGGGATGGACCGGTGCCCGGGAAGTATTCGTGCTGGCTCTTTTAAATAGAGCTCTTTCCGGCCTGAAGCAAGGAAAATACAGGAAAGCGCTCGATGACCTTATCGCTGCCATGGAGTATCCCGAGAATCTGGGCACAGGAAAACCTCCTCATCCTGTTTTCATCAGAGAGTACTACTACATTGGGTTGTGTTATGAGAAGATGGCAAAGAGAGAGCTTGCTGAGAAATATTATAAAAAGGCCTTGGAGGAGAAGGCGGGCAGCCCTTCGATGAATGCCTATTATCAGGCGCTTGCTTTAAGAAGTATCGGTAACAGCAAAGAAGCAGATGATAAGCTTAAAGAAATAAAGGCAAAAAGCGAGATCAATATCCAGCAGTATGAGAGAGGGAATCCGCGGGATTTCCTCTGGGCTGCGATGGCCAGCCATGCACTCGGAGAAAAAATCCGGGCGAGAGAATACCTTTTGAGGGCCATAGAACTGGACCCGTCCTATCGATGGGCGGCTTTTTTTGCATCTGCAAGCGGGATTTTGAGATAGGTTTTTTTATCATTTGACATCATTTTTTCTTTTGTATAAATTAGGCTAGAGTTAGATTTTTGGCTCTAAACACCGCGCCTAAAAAGATAAAGAGAGGAAGATAACTCCCTGCAGTCAGTTGGAAGTCGAAACATATATCACGATGAAAACATTAAGGATTAAAAGCAACCTATCTGAACTGGATAGGATGAGAGATTTCCTGAAATCCTATTTCCAGAAAATAAAAATCTCAGATAAAGATTACTTCAAGATCGAGCTGGCTCTTTTGGAGATATGCGTGAACATCATCAGGTATGCTTATCCCCAGAGCAATGGAGAGATCATGGTCAAAGCCTGGCAGGATAAGGATAAGGTCTATCTGGAGATAAGAGATCATGGTGTTCCTTTTGATCCCAGGGAATTGAAACCGCCTGACATTGACGACCTCATCAAGAATCAGAGAAGAGGCGGATTAGGTGTTTTCCTCTCCCGGACGTTGATGGATGGTTTTGACTACAAACGCGAGAACAACCAGAATGTTCTCACGATCTATAAAGACCTTAAAGGAGCGGAAGCTTCTCTTTAGTCGTATATGACTTTATCCTCCCCGAACTGTTTGATGCGGTCCTCGATCCACTGGACCATAAGGTCCCTTCTCATCAGGACGGCTTCAATTTCTTTATCCGTTAAGTATTCGCTGACGACTTCGCTGATTACTTCCTGGTTTAAAGCTTTCAATTTTTCGTAAAAAGCACGCGGGAGCTCTTTCATCAGGTATTTTTTTTCCTTGCCTTTTTCGGAATAGATGAGTTTTTTCGTAAAGGACTTGGAAGTCCGGAAAGAACGGGAATGGTCGATCAGGATCATCCGCCAATCCTCGGTGATGAGGTACTGATTCTGGTGCCGGTCTTCGTTGGCGATCAAATTGTCAAAAGCCCGCTGGAGAAAAAGCGCTCTGTTCCAGGGAAAAACCTTGTAGGATGGAGTATCGATTTTATTCTCCATTTTTTCTTTGAGGCTCATCTTGGCATTGATCCACAATTGACACGAGCCCCGGTCTCCTCGAAATCTTCTTTCCACGGTGGGAGGAACCATATTCAGCTCCAGATGCTTATCCAAGCGGTAAGCGGCAATCTCCCATTTCCAGTTCTCTAGAAATCCTTTCATCAGTCCCTCCGGATTTTTCCAAAGGGCCTTCTTGCGCACTCCGTCTTTCTCCAGCGTGAGCACCCAGGGACTGGTGACGGCTTCCCTGCTCACCATCTGGTCTTGCTCAACGACCTCTGCGCTCTGAAGGAACTCTTCCCATTTCTCCCGCTCCGTCACCTCCTCAGCAGTGAATTGAGCTATGGATTGCAGGCTGAAGCCAAGGATGACGATGAACGGGGCGAGAATCAGTATCCTTTTTTTCATTGTCTTCCTCTCCTTTAATGAGATTTCCTGTGGAATTTATCTTCAATAATAAAAAAATCGAAGTCAGTACAGAACTTTATCTTCGCCTTTCTCCTTTATCATTTCTTCAATCTCTTTTAACAGAAGTTCCTTGCGGGCAACGATAGCGTTGATCTCTTTTTTGTTGAGATAAGGACCTACCGTTTCTTGAATTTTATCAAATGTCAAAGCCTTGATTTTTTCCACAAAAGAGCGGGGGAGCCTCCTGAAGAGCAGGTCTCCCTTAATGCCGTTTTTCCCGTACATCAGTTGCTCCGCGAACATCTTCGAGGACCGGAAGGAGCGGGAATGGTCGATGAGAATTATCCGCCAGCTTGTGTTGAAAAGAATATTCTGTTGAGTCCGGTCTTCATTGCCGATCAAGCTGTCGAAAGCCCTGGTGATGTATTTCCTGTCGCTTCTGTTGTCGATCATTTCCTCCGGAACCTCAATGTTTTTTTCCATGATCTCCAGTTCGCTGTAGAGCTTGTCGATCCCCAGCTGAAGCGAGCCTTTTTTCTTTCCGAACTTTCTCTCCACTGTCGGAGGAACCATATTCAGCTCAAGAAGCTTATCCATATCGTAAGCCGCGATCTCATACTGCCACCCTTCGAGGTAACCCTGCTGGACTCCCTTCGGATTTTTCCAGATGGCTTTCCGGACCACATCTCCCTTTTTGAGGGTGAGCCAGATCGGCTTGGTCACGCCCTCTCCTACGTCTTGATACTCAATGATTTCTGCGGTCTTGAGGAAATCTTCCCACTCTGCTCTCTGGGCAAGCTCTTCAGGTGTGAACTGGCCATTCGCAATGTAGATATGCGATGTCAGGAAGAATAGGAACAGCACAGGCAGGACTTTTCGTCTCATTTTCCTCGTTTCCTTTTCCAAAGCTCTCCCCTCAATTTTTTCCTAATATAATCCTATTTTCCCAAAAAATCAAATCATAAGAGCCTTTGGATTAAAAAACAATATGAATAAAGAACAATCTGGTTTACATAAATTATGGATGGATTGAGCTTCAATAGGAAAAAGGAACTGTCATGGTTGATAGGATTGCTTTTTTGCAGAGAGCTTTTTATGCTCTTTTATCGTCAGAAAGCAGAGGATTATCCAGATCACTGCCGCAACAACATTGACTCTTGCAAACTTTTCGAGACTCAAAGCGAGGTATGTGGTGCCAATAAAGACCGTCAAGGCGACCAAAACATCACCCGAGCGGACAAAAAAGGTGTCTATGGCTGCCTTGGCTTTGTATTTGGCTTCTCTTGAAGTGATAAGAAAGAGGGCTCCCCTGGTCGTGTTCATGAGGGAGTAATCCGTGCTGTTTTCTAGGATCTTTGTCCATCTGACTACAGCAAAAGACGCCCCCAGACCGATTAAAAAGTATCCTCCAAGGGCCATGAAAGGCAGGAAAAGGATTGCTCCTCTGACCCCGAACCATTTGAATATCCGTGAAACAAGAAAGAGCTGGATCAGCATGCCTATCAGGTTGACCATCTCATTAAAACCGGATTCTATTTTAGTAAGATATTGTGATGTTGCCTCTTCTGTGGCTTCGATTTTTCCGGCAACTTTCGCTTCATCAGCTGTCTGCTTCCATACAGCAGATCTAATGAATTCCCCGGTGGTGTTGACATAGTTGAGCATCAGGATCATAAAGGCAACAAAAATAAGGTAGCGGCTTTTCAATACCAGGCGGAAACCGCCGCCTTTTTGGAGGGGTTTCTCTTCGGTTTCATTTATTGAATCTTTCTCTGCAGCCTGTGTCGCTACCTTGTGCTTGATTCTGTTGACCTCTCTTTTATGGATAACAAAGGTTAAGATAATGGAGATTATAAGGATAGCAGCAGCCAGGAGCATCAATTGATAAACACTCAGCGGTCCCCCTGGTTGGACAAGCTTATTGGTTGCCTTTGCCCCAAGATATGCGCCCAAGTTCTGTCCGATCATGATTATCGGGAATAAGCGTTTTCCTGCCTGTTCTGAATAGATATCGTTGGAAAATCCCCAAAACTGAGCGACGACAAAAACACCAAAGATGCTTAACCAGACCCAGAAAATAATGCCCAGAATGCTTAAAGGCGTATCCAGTATTCCCAAAATGTAAAAGAGAACTAAATTGGAGATAAAGAAGGAGGTCACAGAGATGATCAAAACATTGCGTGGCACTTTAGAAGAGAGAAAGCTGAATATTTTTATGACGAAAATAAGCAGAATGGCCACAGCGGCGTAAAGATAAGCTTCTTGAGAGGCTTCATATCTCGTTAGGATGAGTCCTTTTCTGAGTGGTTTGAGAATAGAATAAGCGCCCATGATCATAAATATATTGAACAATAAAAGGAATACTGTCAGGCCTTCGTCAGGGTGGATGATAGTGAAGAGTCTGAGAATTTTGTAGAAAAAGTTGGATGGTTTTTCTTCATTTCTCATGACTTCCCTTCCTGCTGGAACTTACGTCGGCTTTCTCGTTCAGATTTTCAGATATGTTTTTTTCTTAATTTATGTAAAGAATCTGACTTGCGTTGCTGTTCAACCGGATTCAATCTACTCGGTTTTAGAGGTTAATCTCTGGGCAGATAACCTCCTGTGCTCCTTGGCAATCAAGATGCCGAGGAAGACCCAGAGCAAAACCAGCACAAAAGTGACCATAGCGAAGTTTTCAACCTTAAAGGCGAGATAAGTTGTGCCCAAGAAAACAAGTGCCGCGGATAGGACATCACCCGAGCGGTGAAAAAACGATTTTGTAACGGCCTGCGCCTTGTATTTTTCTTCCCTTGTGGTTATGAGGAAAAGAGCGCTGCGTGTCGTGTTCATCAGTGAGTAGTCCATGCCGTTTTCCAGGGCTTTAACCCACTTGACGAGCAGCAATGATGCCCCGAAGCTGATGAAGAAGTATCCTCCGAGGGCGAGCGCGGGAAGTATGAATAATGCCACTCGGACTCCGAACCATTTGAAAATCCGGGATACGACAAAAAGCTGGACCAACATGGCGAACAGATTCTGGATGTTATAAAACCCGGCGAAGAAAGTCGTTAAATACTGCCCCTGGTCTAGGCCGCCTGCTGTCCCTGTTTCCATAGCTTTAGCTGCCGTGCTTTTGGCCACCGTGTCCAGCATGTAAACGCCGTTGGTGTTTATGAAATTCAGCAGCAGAACGAAAAAGGCAAGATAAAGAAGATAGTGACTTTTAAAAACCAGGCGGAATGCTCCTTCTTTTCCGAGTGGCTTTTCTTGAGTTTCTTCTTTCTTGAGCCCTTGTTCTTCGCTGATTTTCGCTGCCTTTATCTTGGCCCTCTTCACTTCTCTTTTATGGATGATCCAGGTCATCAGGATGCAGATCCCCAGAAATCCTCCTGCGACAAGCATCAGTTGAAATCTTCCCAGAGAAACAACCAACCATTCGGTTATTTTGCCCCCGGCAAAACCCCCGAAAGTGGCTCCGAAAGCGACGAGAGGGAAGAGGCGCTTTCCTTCCTCTTCTGTGTAGACGTCGTTGGCAAATCCCCAGAATTGAGCGACGACAATTAAGTTGAAGATACCGGCCCAGATGAAAAAGATGATGCCCATTGTCCCTGGTCCAACACCAGCGATATAGAGAATGTAGAAGATGATTAAGTTGGATATGAAAAAAAGCGTCACCCAGGTGATCAATTTCTGTCGGGGAAACCGGGAAGCGATGGCGCTGAATATTTTCACCACGAAAATAAGGGAAACAGCGATCGCCGCTGAAAGGTAGCTTTTGATTTCAGCCGGCCAGGAATCCAGCATCAATGCATCTCTAACGGGCTTGATGATGTAATAGGCTAAAAAGAGCAAAAAGACGTTAAGCGTTAAGAGAAATGCTGTCAGGCCTTCGCCGGGGTGAATGACAGTGAAAATCCTGAGTATCTTATAGATAAATCCAGGCACCTTTGTTTCAGTTTCCTGAAGGGCGGGAATATTCATTGAATCCCCTCCTTAATTTCTCCCCGAGTCAATCTAACACCAGGGATCTTTTCCTTAACTGGGAGTATCCTTTTCTGATTAAGATATATAGCGGAGTAGTAACAGCCTCTCTCCAGCGCAATAGGTCCAAATTATCAGCACTATATGTGAATTGAAGGGGGTTGTCAACCTTGGGATGGGTGATTCAGGGATCGATGTTTTCCACTAATCCTGTGAATATCTTTGTTGAAAAATGCGGGATTTACGGTTTAAAAAATTGATTTTTTTACAATTCTGAGATGTTGCACATTATTTGGTCAGTTGTCAATTTTGGTTTGGTTGATCTCAAAACCGGGAATGAATATGTATACAGAAAGTTTTTTAAGTTAAGAGAGGAGAGTACTACTCGTACAGGACTGCTTCTTCTCCTTTTTCTTTAATGAGATTTTTAATGGTTTCGATGATTATATTCTTTCGTTTCAACAGGGCGCTTATTTCATCTTCATTCAGGTATTTTTTCAACTTCGATCTTATCTTTTTTTCTTCTATCTTCTGCATGTTCTGATACAGCTTCCTCGAGCAGCGAGTGATTTCACATCCCTCTATTATTTCTGGGGATGGTCTGAATGCTTCAGAGAGGTCGACTCTCCATACTTTCCATTCTTCAGTAATTAAGACATCCTGAAGGTCTGTCTGCGAACATAAGGCCGTGTCGTAGACAAGATATTCAAATATTTTTATTTCTTCGAGCGCGTCAAAATAATCCTCGGGATCCGGGGGAGTGATGTCTTTAAGCCTTCGTTCGCCTTCATCTAAGTAGCGATTTACGAGTATTTGCAGAGAGGCTTTTCTTCCGTTTACTGTCCGTTCGACGACGGGCGGATATATGTTGAGGTCGAGCAATTTATCCAGTTCATAGGCTGCAAGTCCGTAGATATAGCTGTCAGTGGGAACTTTCGGTCTGATATTATTTGAAAATTTGAGAAATCCTCTTTTCTTGATCCCTCTGTCATCCAGGTTTACGAAATACGAATCTCCTCTTGTCCCGCTGGGTTTCCAGTCGCCTTCAATCCTGGCTTTTTTTAGGTATTGTTCAGTTCCTTTCTGGTCGAAGCTCTTTTGATCGGCAAGGAGGAAACTGCTCAAAGCAGTGATACTGATGAAAATACAGACTATGAAACCGAGTTTTATTTTTTTCTCAATGTTCATGATCCCTCCTTTATTGCGAAGGCCTGCTGTATTAGATCGAGCCTACGCATGAGAAAGAATCTAAGCCTATGTTCATCATATGAAAAGCAAGCAGACGCATTGCTTCTGAAACTTGATTGACAGGGGCCGAGGTTACATTTTCTGGCCAGGGTCTTAACCAGGGTTCAATGTTGTTTCCGTAATTCTCAATGATCAGAGCGCTGAGATTGCCGCTCGGATAGGCTCTGGATATATTTGTATCGATTATCCAGACTTTTCCGTGGTATCTGCTCATCTCGATCCCGGATTTGATCCGCTGAGGAGTATGGGCAGTGATGATGGATTTTGCATTGAGATTGCTCAGTATTCTATCCAAGGTCGGTTCAAATTCCGGGCCTCTGTAAGAGTAGTCTCTAAACCAGAGCGGTCCATTCTCGTTATAGACAATCTCAAAAGGCCTGTTGGGATATTCTCCGCGCAAACGGGCTGCCCGGAACATTTCGAGTTCCTGACGAAGCTGGTTGTTCATTTTTTCCAACGGCCAGGTAGAATACGTTTCGCTGATTCCTCCATGGACGAAAACGATATCATTGATTTTGATCACGGTGTTGTGCTCAAGGATCCAAAGGGCGTAATTTTCATTGAATGCTATGAGGTAATGCCACCGCACATGGAACTTCGTCAGATGAGTGATATCTCTGGATTTATTAATTTTTTCTTGCCAGAAGGCTTCTATGTTCGGGTCAAGCGGAGAGCTGGAGTCCGTTTCATTGGAGGCCGTGATTCCCAGCTTTTTCCTGATCTTTCTTTCCTCCTTCTTGATATATTCGGGAGGAAGAAAAGATAGCAGCTGCCCGACAGTAACATACCCCCGTCTGTCGAAAGCGAAATCCCCGATATTCATTTCCTCGTGATTACCGATCAGCATGTGAACCTTTCCCCCTGCGGCCTCGGCTTCTTTCTCCAATCTCATGATTAGGTCAAAGATTTTCTTGGCGTAATCATATCTATCCATGACATCGCCGATCTGGACAAGGTGGGTTTTTCCGGCGATCCAGTGGAGGTCATCATCAACGATCCCAATTTTTGGGTCTTTCAGTATTTCAATAAAATGGTCATAATCGCCGTGCAGATCTCCCACAGCCACAACTCTCTTCACATCAGTCCAGACACACTGGGTGTCTTCGGCGTAAAGATGACCAAAGAAAAGGAAAACAAATAAAGTGAGGATTATTGTGCGTTTTGATCTTTTATTGGATTCAGAGTAGAGATTATTCCGCATAGTTGTATTTCCTTATTTAAGGTTATGCATTTATCTGATTTATTCTCCGCTCCAGACTCTATTAATATAGTAGTTTAATGGAGGCATATGTCAAGGCAAAATGATTTTCAGAGTAAGGAAATATAAACTATGGCTCTTTACTTCTTGAAGAAGAATAAGTAATATAAGCTCAAATGAAGATGGAAAAAGAAAGAAGGAAGTCTCCCCGGGTTCCGGTTGAGGTTGACCTGCGAATCTGCAGGGAAGATGAAGTGGAACAAAAATCCAGAGGGATCATCAAAAACATCACCCTGGATGGTTTATGCGTCGAATCAGATCTGGATGCCTCTGTTGGGTCTGATCTGGTTTTCAGCCTTGACACACCTTACGAAGTCAAATTCAATATATACGGAAAGATTATCTGGAAGGAAACAGTCGACAAGAAGTTCAGATACGGAACAAAATTCACCAAACTGGAAATCACAGAGAAGCCAGACCTCTACAAATTTATTCTCGTCACTATGTGTCTGAACGAGCAAATAAAGTAAGAAATTACTGGTTGATACGGATTTAGAGGGAAAATTCGTTCCTTTTTTCAGCAAAAGGCCCCTCCTGTGTGTGCTTGGAAGTTTATCCCGCGTCAGGGTTGAAATTATAGATTGACTTTAAAATTCTCTTTTGATAAAAAGCTTAGGAGAAGAAGCGAGATAAGCTGAGATTCGTCAAATAGTGAATAAATGAGATCTTCAGAGAGGAAGGGATGAAATGGAAATAAGCGCAAGAGAGAAAAATGACGTCGTTATTTTTGACATTACCGGAGAAATCAGGAGATCGGACATAACCGATCTCACTCTGCATCAACTGGTGAAGGATCAGTTGGATTCCGGGAAGCGGAATATACTTCTCAATTTCGAGAGCGTCGAGTTCATCGACAGTTTTGGAGTGGGGGAGATTCTGGCCAGCTATATTTCCACCAACAATTTGGGAGGGAAACTGAAGATCGCCAAAATATCAAAAAAACTTTTTCTTGTTTTTCAGGTCACGATGCTCACTAAGGTCCTTGAGATATTCGATGATGAAGAGGTTGCCTTAGATAGTTTTATTAAGGAATAAGCTACGCCACAGTATTCTTAAGGTAAGCGCATTATATGGCTAGAAGTCGCCTCTACAGAATTCTGTCGCGTGTAGTCGAGATAAAGCCCGGCGAAGAAGTCATCGCGCTTTCCCTTTTCTTTTATTTTTTCTTCATCACTGCTCCTTACGGATTCATCAAGCCTCTGCGGAACGCGAATTTTTTAAATACGTTGGGTGCAATTAGACTTCCCTTGGCCTACCTTGTTACAGCCATTTTCGTGGGTATTATTGTCAACTTTCATTCCAAGCTGCAGGTCAGGCTATCCAGACCTTTTTTGATTATTTTCAGCCTGATATTCTTCACGGTTACCTGCTTCATTTTTTGGTTTCTTTTTCCCTGGGCAGCCTCTTCCTCAAAATGGGGGGGGGTTGTGTTTTTTGTATTCTGGGTATGGGCAAACACCTTTATCGCTGTTCTCAACGCTCAATTCTGGATCACGGTCAACGATGTTTTTAACCCGAGAGAGGCAAAAAGGCTGATAGGATTCTTTGTCAGTGGAGGAATTCTGGGAGGCATTCTCGGGTATGCAGCGACAGGTTATTTGGCTAAGCGCGTTGAACTGCATCACCTTCTTCTTGTTGCTGCAGGAATGCTAGTAATCTGTGTTTTTATCGTTTTTTTCACTTTTATCCGCAAGAAGAAGAAGCAGGATATTCCCGAGACAAATGAGGGAGTAAAAGGAGTACTGCAGAGATTAAATTTTAAGGCCTGCTTTGATACTGTCAAGAGCAACTATTATTTGAGGCTGCTCGCAGCGGTCATGGCCATAACGATCGTCGTCTCCACGCTTATCGATTTCCAGTATAACAGCGTCATCAAGGTGCGCTATACAGAGGTGGAAGGAATGGCTTCCTTCTTTGGATACTTCAATGCCATCATCCTGATATTGCCCTTTTTTCTCAGTATTTTATTAACAAGTAATATCATCAGAAGCTTGGGTATTCGGGCGACACTTTTGCTTTTTCCTTTGATATTACTGGTGTGTTCTGCAGGGATCGGAATTATCCCCATGATATTTTTCAGTGCCCTATTTGGTTTCGCTCTGGTGATTAAAGCCTCGGATAAAAGTCTCTCCTTTTCCATAAACCAGTCTGTGCGAGAACTCCTCTATATCCCTGTTTCTCCGGAGTTGAAGTATAAAGCGAAGATATTCATCGATATGTTCCTCAACAGGTTCGCTAAAGGCATTGGGGCCGTGGTTCTGCTGGCGGTAACACTTGGAGCAGGAAGTGTTATTGGCAGAACAATTACCGAAGATAATATAAGAAGTTATGCTTTGGTAGTCTCTATTATCGCTGCGATTTTCATTATCGTCTGGGTAGTTTTAAATCTGAAGGTCAGCAAGGAGTATGCCAACACCGTCAAACAGAAACTGCAGCTCAAATGGGAAAGGGCAGATAAGCGAGTGGCCGAGCAGGTGGATGTGGATTATACCAAGTTGATTTTCGACACCATCGAGAGCCGAGATCGGAGCTCAGTTTTGTACGCCATGCATATATTTGACTTGATCAAACAGGATAGGCTTACGCCTGAGATCAAAAAATTGATCTCGTATAAGTCGGATGAGGTCAAGGCTTCTTCTTTGGGGCCTCTGATTGAATCAGAGCTGACACCCCTGATCCCTGAGCCGGATGATGTTTACACAGAGGACGTCCTGGAAAAGGAGGTCGGAGAAATCCTGTCCCTGGATGTCTACCAGGAAGTGATGAAAAGTTACATGGAGAGAGCGCTTAAGGATGAGAGCCTGGAGTCAGAGACAGCCAGGATGGAGATGGCCAAAGCCATTGGCATGATGGAATCCGCTTCTCCTCTCACTCAGAAGCTTGAAGAGTTGCTCTGGGATGAATCGCCTGATGTGAGCCGGTATGCGCTCGAAAGCGCAGCAAAACTGAAGAAAAAAGAGTACGTGCCGGCGCTGATTCGGAAATTAGCCAGTCCGGTGACCATGGAGGATGCCCGGATGGCGCTGGAAAAATTCGGGACGAAGATCGTCGGGGCTTTGGCAGATTATCTGTCTGATCCTGATGAGGATATCGAATTGCGCAAGGGGGCAGCCTCGGTCTTAGCCCGTGTCGGCAGCCAGGATGCGGCGGATTTCTTATCCTGGGAACTGGTTGAGGGCAGCGGCGACATAGATACGGAAGTCATCGACGCTTTGGATAGGATTCGTTCCGAAAATCCGAGTATTCAGTTCAGTCCTAGACACCTAAAGAAGAAGATCAACCAGGAGATAAACAATCACTGTCAGGATATCTTGGAGCTTCATAATTTAAAGCGGAGGAACCGGGAGGAAGAAAAAATCAAAAGGCTTGAAAGAAAATTTGCAGAATCTCTGATGAATATCTTCAAGTTGTTAGGGCTGGTCTATCCCCGGGATGATATCGCTAAAGCCTACCAGAATATGAGAACCGGAACAAAAGATTCCGTGGCTTATGCTATCGAACTGCTGGATAATATTTTGGAAAAAGAAATGAGAGATGTTGTTATTCCGCTGATTGAGGATGTTTCTCTTGAGGAAAGGGTGAAGAGATGCTTGCACATCATGAGGAATTTGATTGGTCTTTAAAAACAAATGGCCGTAAAAATCTTTAATAGAATCTTATCACGTGTTTTCGATGTCAGGCCCGAAGAGAAATCTTCTTCCGTCCTTCTGTTTTGTTACTTTTTCCTGATAACCTCTTCTGCTTATGTCATCAAGCCTGTCAAGCTCTCTCTCTTCCTGGACCAATTGAGCTTTAACAAACTCCCTTATGCTTACCTTCTGACAGCCGTTTTCATGGGTTTATTTGTGGGTCTGAACACTCGGCTTCTGCGCGCCATGGAGAGGCATGTTTACATCTCTTTCTGCCTGGGCTTTTTTATCCTGAATTTATTGGCCTTCTGGTTCCTTTTCAGGATGGAGTGGAAGTGGCTTTCCATGGTCTACTGGCTGTGGTCAGAGATATTCATGGTCACCACGGTCACCCAATTCTGGATAATGGTCAATGATATCTATACCCCGCGTCAGGCGAAGAGGCTGGTTGGCTTCTTGGTTAGCGGAGGTCTTTTAGGAGGAATCTGTGGAGCGCTGCTTTCGTCTTTACTCGCAGGAATCGTAAGAACGGAAAATTTGCTTTTGGTCTGTCCTGCTATGCTGGCGTTTTGCTTGATCATCGTCCTTTTTATTAAAAAACTCCAGAAAAAAGAGGATACCGAGAAGGCAAAAACAGAGAAAAAGCAGAAAAAGCCAAAGGTAGGCTATCTCGACAGCTTCAATTTAGTAAGAAAGAACCGCCATCTGATTCTTTTGAGCGGGATAATGATCGCGGCGATTGTCGTCACAACCCTGATTGACTTTCAGTTCAATTTGATCGTCGAGAGTCATTTTAGTCTGAAAGATGAAAGAACGGTTTTCTTCGGCTACTTCTTTGCCGCGCTGCTTGTGTTTTCTTTCTTGCTTCATTCATTTTCAACAAGCCGCATCTTGAAAAATTTTGGCATTCGAACAGCCCTGCTCGTTGCTCCGGTGCTGCTGCTGCTCGGCTCGGCGTCTGTCTTCCTGATTGGCGCGATGGGGGTGATGATTTACTGGGCAGTTCCTCTTAAAGGAGCAGACAAGAGCCTGGCACATTCTCTGAATCAATCTGTCAGGGAACTTCTCTACATCCCGATTCCTCCGGACATCAAATACAGGGCAAAAGTCTTTATCGATATGTTCGTCAACAAAATGGCTCGAGGGATTGGAGCGCTTCTCATCCTTTTAACCTTTGCTGTTTTCCAATTGAGTGGCGATAGTTCCGCGCAAATTGTTCGATATATGAGTATTTTTATCATTGTTTTTGCAATGATTTGGATTATATTGGATTTGCTGATCACCAGAGAATACGTGAACATCGTAAAGAAGAGTTTGAAGATAAAATGGCAGGATGCGGATAGACTTATCGGCGAAAAGATCGACGTCGATATGACCAAGCTGGTTTTCGACACTCTCGAGAGCAAGAACAGGAGCTCGGTTCTCTATGCCATGAATCTTTTTGACCTCGTCAAAAAAGAGAAGCTGAGTCCGGAACTGAAGAAGATCATCTCTCAAAAGTCAGATGAGATCTTGGCCAGCTCGCTGGATTCCCTGTTTGAGCTGGACGGAGAGGTCCTCATTCCGGAAATGGAAGACACTCTCGACGAGGAGAGTCTGGATGTTCAGGTGAAAGAAATCATGTCGCTTGATGTTTACCAGGAACTGATGAAGAAGCAGATCGATAATATCATCAGACTGGAAGGCAGAGAGGCGGAAGTATCCAGAATGGAAGCGGCTAAGGTCATGGGGATGATGGAGCCGTCTCCATCCTTGATCAGGAGCCTCAATAGACTTATCAGGGATGACTCTCCTGAAGTCGTGAGCTATGCGGTGGAGAGCGCGGAAAAGTTACAAAGAAGGGAGTTTGTTCCCTTCATCCTTCATCATTTGAGTAATCCCTATCTGGAGAGAGTGGCACATACGGCACTTGTGACCTACGGAAACAAGATCATAGGAACATTGAAGGATTATCTGGGAGATCCTGATGAAGTTCTGAAATTGCGCAAGGCTATCCCTGATATCCTGGCTGATATCGGCACTCAAAGAGCCGCGGATTTATTAGCCTTGGAAATGGGGAAGGACAATAAGGATGTGGAATTAGAGATCATATCAGCAATGTATAAGATAAAGTCCAAAAAGCCTCAGATTCATTTTCCAGAAAAGATCATCTCAGCGGAAATTTTGCTGAAGATAAAGGAAAGTTATGTGATTTTAAACGAGATCTATGATTTGATGTCCGACAAGAAGAAACAGTTTCTGGCCAAGGATCTCGAGAATAATCTGGCGCAGACCCTGAGGCGGATTTTTGAGCTTCTCAGCTTGATCTATCCCCATGAGGATATGATTACGGCCTACCAGAATATATGCGATGGAACAAAGAAAGCCTTGGATTACTCCATAGAATTTCTCGATAACACGGTGAAAAAGGACATCATGGAATTTCTTCTGCCTCTGGTTGAGGATATCCCTCTCGAGGTCAAGGTCCGAAGAGGCAAAAAACTGCTCAAGTCCTTAGAAAAGACGAAATTGTCTTGAAATCTCTCCATCATGGACTTATAATAACAACAACCTGAAATGCCGAAGTTATTTGTTTACCCCAAAAAGGGAGAGGAGATTGTAGTCCCTCTCAAAAACGCAAAGATATCGATCGGGCGTTCTGCCGATAACGATATTCCCATTCTTGATCCTTTTTGTTCCGGGCATCATGCCTTTATCTATCCCAAAGATGATCACTATGTCGTCAGGGATAACGGGAGTAAAAACGGTACCTTTCTCAACGGGAAGAAGGTTCAGGCCGAAATCGAGCTGAAAAAGGGTGATGAAGTCCTGATCGGCTCCACCAGGATCATCTTTGATGACAGGCTTTCCACCAACGTGGAGATGCTGGAGGCCTCATCTCCGACAACGAACATCAACACCATCATTCAAGTTGAGGATGTCCTGAAGAAATCTGATATTGATACGACTCTGAAAGCCACTTTTGCTGCTGTCGACATGGAAAGGGTCAAGACCGAGCACAAGGCCTTCTCTGTCTTGAGTGAGGTAAGCAAGGCTCTTATCCTTCATAAGCCGTTGAGCGAGCTTCTGGACAGCATCATGGACCTCATCTGCGAGAATCTTCCCATGGATAGAGGGATTCTCATGTTGAAAGAGGGAAACCCGCCGCAGTTTATCCCCAAAGTCGTCCGGATCAACAACGATAGCCTTAAAAATAAGAGAATCCAAGTAAGCCAGAGCATTATCAACATGGCCGTGAACAAGAATTCCTCAGTCCTGACTTCTGACGCCCAGGCTGACTCGCGTTTCAAAGCTCAGGACAGCATTATTCGCTTCAACATTCATTCCGCCATGTGTGTTCCCCTCTGGAATAACAAGGATATCATAGGGATTATCTATTCTGACCGGATATCCTTGCTGGACAATTTTTCAGATGAGGACCTGAAGCTGCTGACTTTGCTATCTAATCTGGCTGCGGTCAAGATTGAGAACGCGAGGCTTATCGAGCAGGCCATCGAGAAGGAGAAGATGGAGAAAGAGCTGGCTCTGGCCGCCAAGATTCAGGAGGATTTTCTCCCTAAGCAGAGCCCGAAATTGAAGAATTATGAGATTGCCGGCTCGAACGTCCCCTGTTACCAGGTTGGCGGGGATTACTACGATTTCATCCCCATCGATGATAGCCGTCTGGGCATTGTCATAGCCGATGTCTCCGGAAAGGGTGTCGGTGCCTCCCTGTTAATGGCTTCCTTAAGGGCGGCTCTTCAATCAGAGCTCTTCCCCAAATACAATATTGAAGAGATGGCACGGAAGCTGAATGATTTTATCCACCGCAGTGCCTCGCCGAACAGCTTCATCACCTTTTTCTTCTGCGAACTGAACAAGAAGAACGGTGAGTTAAGCTACATCAATGCCGGACATAATCCTCCTCTTGTCCTGGATAAAAAAGGAGCTATCCATCGTATGGAAAGCTGCGGTTTTTGCCTGGGAATGTTTCCTGAAGTGGATTATGAAGTCAGAAAAGTCACTCTTAACCCGGGAGATACAGCTGTTCTGTTCACGGACGGTATCACCGAAAGCCGTAACAAAGATAATAAAGAATTCAATGAGGATAAACTCATCAAGCTTATTCAAAAGCATTCCAAGCTTAACGCTCAGAAGCTTTTAGAAAAGATTAATGAGGAAGTCGACAAATTCACGACTGGCGCTGAAAAAATGGATGACCAGACTCTGGTGATTATCCAGAGAGGATGTTAAATTTCACCATCCTGTAAAATCCCTAATTTTTATATTCAAATTTTTTATATTGATTTTTCTTTATTTTATGTCGATGATCAGCGAAAAGGAGGAACAGGGAAACCACCTCGCTCCAGTCGGATTTTTAGCGCCATTCTCTCACCGGCATAATATAAGGAATAATGGCTTGTGCCTATTGCACTTGGCTGGATTTCAGGTCGAATGGAGGCTAGAGCCCTGATATATATCCAGAGCTGACAGAAGGGTCTTTTTATCGGGGAAGACCTTTCCGGAATCTATGACTTCTGCCATTTTCAGGTAAGATGGGATATTCCCGTATTGATCAGATGGAGTCCGGGTGACATAGCAGGCTGCCATGAGATGACCGGCAAGGCATAGTCTCTCCAGGTCATTCTCTTTTATCGATCCCTCCTTGAACTTTTGAGAATATTCTCGGCTCTGTGTCCATTCCACCTCAAAGCCCGCCCTGAAGGAGTCGCCAGCCCCTACGAATTTATCCGCCTCAGCTATGATGTACCGGGATCGGACGGAGACCGGTCCCACTCTGCTGCCGTTTGGCTTTTGGTATAAGATGAATGCCTTTGTTCCTGCGGTAATACCGGTGATCCGTGGAGAATGATCAATAAAAAAATCATCGGCCGTCTTAAGAAGACAGGTTTTGATTTTGTCTTCTTGTTTCTTCTGATTCAATGAGTAGCCGAAGGTGTGGGCTGCCATCATCGCCTCTGCCTCAGAGGCGAAGAACCAGCTCAAATGCGGCAGCACAGGCTTGAGCAGGTTATATCCTTTGACCGGCTCTTTTTTCCGGATCGATTCCTGAGGATCTCTGGAGAGAGTATGGGGATCGACCATAGTGATGTATCCTGAATTTCTCAGCCTCTCCATGACTCTTCCCAGCTTTCCTCCTCTTTCCCTGTCCATGGTCCTGGATGCCCCTGAATAGATATAATGGATGATCGCACCTTTTTTAAGACCGTATATCTTTTCCAATATTTCTTCGCTCTCTAGGTCTAAACTGTCCACTGCATTGGGAGCGTGAAGGATGGATTCCCTTCTCCCTGGCTCTGCGGGTCGGATGAAAGAAGCTCCGGAGGGAAGAGAACGGCTGGGAATGATCAAGGGGTGTACTCCTGTCCTGTCCATGATGTCCAGCATGAATCGTCCGGGGATGTCGAAAGTTTCTTTTTCCAGCCCGAGAGAAGTCAATATGCCGGCCTGTGTTCCGGCCATGGAGACCAATGGAGCTATATTCAGGGAGCCTCCACCCATGGCATAGGATGTTTTTTTCGTTTCCAGCCACTCCGGTTTGACCTTGACCATACGGCCGCTGTCCACGACCAGGCCATCGCCGGCGATATCGTCCAGAAAGTCAAATTCAGGATTGGTCATGTCGCAGCAGGTCGTTCCGATAACCAGAACGGATAACTTTTCTAAGAGTGTGTCAGGAGGTTTTTTTATGAAAGTTTCTCGAGACATTTTTTATTTCGTCTTGCCAAAAGCAGTTAAAATTTGGTTCAGCCCTGATACTGTAGGAATAAAAAAGGATAGATGTTCCAACGTATCATTGAGGGTATATCGTAGCAATCTCATAGCAAAAATGCATTTGTTATTATGAGATTGCCGCGCTGCGCTCGCAATGACATAGTGGGATTTTTTCTACACCCAATTCCCGTTTCTACACCCAATTTCCGTCATTTCAGGGAGAAATTAAAAATTCAACTCGGCTTCATGTATTTTTGGACGAATTCCTCGAATATTTCCGTTCCTGGAAGCTCCGTACAAAGCAGGTATTTGGGTCTTTCATCCTCGATAATTTCTGGAAACCGGCCGAACTCACCCAGAAATATATTATCGATCCGGTCATCGTTGACCGAAGAAACCTCTTCGACCAGGACTTTTCCCTGACCGGGCTGACCCCAGAACTCGTGAAAATGGACAGGATCGAGCCTGACCCTTTCTCCGGGCTGGAGGGTGATAGTCGTCCCCGGGATGCAGGTCATACCCATTCCGTTACGGAATATCTCGACCGGACTCTCTTCATCCAGACGTTCATTCTCGCTGACGTTGAATACTTTTATTTGAAGGTTACCTCCTCCCAGATTGATGATATCCTCGGTTTTGCTGCGGTGATGATGCATGGGCGTGATCTGTTTCTCATCCACGATCAAAAGCTTATTGGAGTAGACTTGGTCGAGAGGCTGTCCGTCTGAGTCGAGGATTCCGTTGGACAGCGTATAGCACAGAAGGCCTATTAAGTTGTATTTTCCCGAGCCGAAATCCGTCAGGTCCCAGCCGATGCCCCGTTTATGGAGCTCGGTTGCATTGCCCCTGTTCTCCTGCCAATCCTGGAGACTCCAGTAAGCCTGGGGAGGAAGAGTTAAGCTTCTGGAATTCAGGAAGGCGATGCCTTCATCCAGGAGGTTGTTTATTTCCGACCTTCTCATTTCGTCTCCTCATCGGGAAAAAGCCAGCAAAATCCGCTCTATAATTCGTTTATACTATAATTATGTCGTTGCCTGCAAAAGGCAGAAATATCATTTTTTGTGCTTTTGTGAGCGCAACGCTGTAATCCTATTTTTTGAGTGTCATTGCGAGAGAAGCGTGGCAATCTCATCTGAAAAATCATAGAATTCATTTTTTTAAAAAAGCTGGTTGATGGCTTGAGCAAGTATGGCTCTGGGTAAAAGGATGGGACAGGAGAGCAGGTTTTGGAGCTGCTGTTTAGCCTCCATCCTGAATCCCATGCAATCGAGAACAACCGCTTCCACTTTTTCCTGAGTGAACTTCCGGGCGGTCTCCTCCCAATTTTTTCCTTCTTCATAAGGGGACATCACGTCTATGACGACTTTTTCTACCTCCAATTTTTTTCTGGCCATTTCGACCTGCCCCTCCAAAGGCACGACTGCACCCAGGCTGCTGATTCGGAGAGTTCGGGTAAGGATAAAATGTATATAGTCATGAGGGAATATCACCGGGTAGGAGAGCTGTGGAAGTTGAAAATCATGGGTACAGAGAACTCCGGCAGCTCTGATATCTGTTTTCCTCCTCATGTTATCCAGGGCTTCGTGCATAAGCGAGCTGACTTTCTCCTCGCCGAGCAGAACCTGACTGTGGTCTCTGAGTCGGGTAACCAGAGGGATTTCCCCGAACTCGGGTTTCAAGAGCTCGATTTCTTCAGGAGAGAGGCCGTCCAGTAATCCTTCCTCATAGATTTCTATCTGGGGAAGGAGGAGAGGACGGATTTCAGAAATCACATCTTCCCGGGGAGACTGTCCAATGGTTATAAATCCGACTTTTTTTGATTCCAATTTTCAATTCCTTTTCTCAAGACTTATGCTTTTATTTATAAAGCCTAGGTCTTTAAGCTGTTGAGAGATAATAACTTCTTAAGGTTAGACAAAACTTCTTCTACAAAATCGACATATTCTCTACATTCTTTTTCTGTAACTTCAATTCCTCCAGCATAAAAGTCCAAATTTCTTTTAGAACGCATGCTGTTGCCCAGGCTTTCGATATTTTCATCTTTTAAAATTTGAGCAAGTTTCTCTATTATTCTTACATGGTGACCTGGTACACTTTTGATTTTTACATGATAATGACTTAATAAAGTAATTCCGGCTTTAATTAAAGCGTTATAAGCATAGTTGAATTTTACTTCCAAAATATTTACTTTTTTCGCTATGTTTAAATCCTTTATTGCGTTCTTTAAGTTTTTTTCGATTTGATCTGGAGTGAAAGTGAATTTAATAAAATACCTGTTGTCAAATTTCATTAAATTAATTGAATGTGCTTATTCTTTAAGACTTCTGAAATAAAAGGATCCCTTTTTTTTACTCTTTTTTTAAATTCCAGCTCGTCCATACTCACAGAATTTATTTCTCTGTCAATTTCTCTTTGAAGTTTGCTTAGGTTTTTCTGAAGCAATGAGATTTTATAGTCACCTATAACTAATAGATCAATATCACTGTGGATATCCATTTTATTCTGAGCATAAGAACCATATATATAGGCCTCTTTGATTCCCTCGATCTCTGTTAAAATTCTCCTCAGTTTGTCTTCCACTCCTATGGTTTTAAGAATTATTTTTTTATATTCTTCATATAAAGGATAGTCTTTATTTATTGAATAAAGTTTTATGTTTCCCCTGATTTGGCTTTTTATGATACCATCTTTTTCTAATTCCTTTAATTTTTTGACAAGATTTCTTTTGTCTAAGTCAAGTTTCCTTGATAATTCATTGACGTACAGATTTTCTTGAGGATTAATAAAAAAATAATTAAGAAGCTTTCTAGTGATTTCAGACCTTAAAGAGATCATGATATTCTCACAGTGTCATATAAATAGAGTGTAATAAAATACACCGATAAGTGTAATATATTACACCCTCTTTTTCAAGAAAAAAATTGATGGCAAGAGTAAGAATGGCTTTTAAAAAGATTGAATTTATTTTAATTCTTCTTCGCTTTGTATTTTAAATGCTCTAAGGAGCCGTAGAGAGAAGTGAGCTTGCGGAACTCTTTCTCATCGTAAAAAGCGCATTTTCTCACGCCAAATGCTTTGGCCACTTCGATTACGAACCGGACTGCAAGTTCGATATCCAGGCAGTGATTGGCGCCAGTGGCGCATCCCGGTACAGGAACCTCAGTGGTGATGGCCACTCCGACCACCGGAGCATGGGTGGCAGTGGCGGGCTGCATGATGCTGTTGAGGTGGTAGATGTCATTCCCGTAAGGGACAATATCCTGGGTCGTGATGGGAAAAACAACAGGCATCTTTCCGGTGACGTTCTGCATGATATCCAACAGGTCTTCGCTGACCCGGAGGATGTAGCCGTCTTTGACAGTGGGAGAGATGGCGAAGCCGCGGCAGTTGATGACGCGGTTTCCTTTTGTGGTATCGATGGAAAGGATGGCTTCCATCCGTTCATCAACTTCGTGCTTATTCATCGTTTCCATGGAGACCGGCGCATCCATGAAAGGAACCGGCTGGTGGGGAATGATGGGGGAGTGGGGACTAAGATGGGTGGCGATGACCACATCACCCGGAAGGATGTCTCCCTTTTTTCTCATTTCCGCGATTTTCGCAGCCGCAGCCAGGGCTGTGATGGCACCGTCCGAATCCGAGACAAGCCCGATCTTATGGGGCCTGGCTCCGATTCCACCCAGGCGGCCGATAATGCCTAGAGTGGGAGCTGTCTTTCCCTTGATTTTCTTCTCTCTGCCGCGAATGCTGATCATAATGAATTGCGTTTCTCCTTTTTCTTCTGTGATTTTCTGGATCATAATTTCCGAATTGTCCAGCCCTCTTTCAAGAAAGTAGTTTCTTATTTCTTCCGGCTCTATTTTGGGCGTCTCGAGCATTTCATAGATTTCGATAACCTGTTTTAAAGCCATGGCTTACTCCTTATCCGGAAAAATTTTCATGATTATAAAATAGAGAATGATCGAAGAGAGTATTCCGTTGAAGGCGAAGACGGAGAAAGGGAAGGTCCTGATCGTGAACGGATGACCGGAGGTTGTCCAGCCGATCAAGAAGGAGACCAGATAGACTCCCAAAGCTTTGTAGTTGATCTTTAAAAAAGCCTCCCCTTCAGAGGCATTGCCCTTGAACTTTTGCGTCTTGATGCTGTCAGGTTTCAGCCTTTTCAGCAGATAATAGTCACAGAGAAAAATCCCGCCGATCGGTCCGATGCTCACGGTCAGAATGATCAAGAAAAGCTCAAGTCTTTCCAGGATCCCGAAGGCAGCGAACAGAGAGGCGACGATGCCGGCGATGATAGTGACGATCCAGCGCTTTGTCCGGAAGATGTTATTCAGGGCGAGAACAGAAGAATAGATGTTGCTGTCATTGGTGGTCCACTGGGCGAGAAGCAGGACCAGAAACCCGATAAGGCCCAGCCCCAGGTAGGGCTTGGCGATGATCAGTTCCGGGAGTCTTTCGTGGTAAACCCCGGTGTTCATGGCCAGGACAGACCCAACGAGATGGAGGAAGGCGCTGGCCACCATGGCAATGGTTGCGGCCAGGAAGATATCCTTTAATCGGGGACGGGCGTAGCGGAAAATATCAGCGCTGGTGGTTGCTCCGACGATGAATCCGCCGGCGACTATCGAGGCTGCAGCTCCCAGGGTGATAGGGTAGGGATCAGGTTGATGATTGAGCGCCAGCGAGACCAGGGTATCGGACGGAAGAAAATGGAAACCCATTTTGAAGATTCCCCAGATAAAAATGACGATCATGAAGGGGGAAGCGATCCAGCTCAGGGCGCTCAGCCCTCGAATGCCGAAGATGGCCGGGATCATCATCAGGATCCCGCAGACAAAGGAAAAAACAGGCAGGTAAAAGTCAGTGCTGAAATAGAACTGGATGGTGCGGGCAAAAAAAGCGGCTTGCACCCCGAACCAGCCGATGAGGGAAAAGGCAATGGAGAGGGAGACGAGGATGGCCCCGATTCTCCCGAAGGAAAAGTTAGCGAGGAGCGGTGTGGAAAACCCGGTCCTGGCTCCGATGTATCCTGTCAGTCCCATCATCCCGATGAGGATGATCTCACCC
>Ga0209636_10000406_pt1 | contig 41254 bp, 46 predicted proteins | sample DeeMarSWOR152_54_FD_187464 | JGI IMG/M metagenome (GOLD analysis project Ga0209636, IMG submission 187464) | Marine sediment microbial communities from White Oak River estuary, North Carolina - WOR-1-52-54 (SPAdes) (version 2) | ecosystem: Environmental > Aquatic > Marine > Intertidal zone >... | reverse complement strand
AGCAGAAGCTTTAATGGATATCTATGAGGGTAAAAGGGAAGATGTGATAATAGAGTATGAATATCCTTACGAAGTTACGAGTTTTGCCAAAAACGTTTATGAGGAGACAGCAAAGATCCCGAAAGGTTTCGTGTCAAGTTATTCTGATATAGCTATGCGGGCTGGTAAACCTAAAGCTTTTAGGGCTGCGGGTAATATTTTAGCAGAAAACCTTCTCTGTTTAGTAGTTCCCTGTCATCGAGTGATTAAAAAATCTGGCGAACTTGGAGGGTTTGGGGGAAAGGAGAATAATCAGATGTTAAAACGAATGCTTCTTGAAAAAGAGGGGGTGAAAATCTCTGAAAAAGGAGTTGTTCAAAAAAATCATTTTTTAAAATAAGTGAATGAACAGAAGGAGGTAGGAATTATGGGTCGTGTTATTGTTGAGTTTACTGTTATACCCCTTGGCACAGGGGATGCTAGTGTTAGTAAGGAGGTAATGAAAGTGGTTAAAGAAGTAGCAGCTTCGAGGTTAAAATATCAGACAATTCTTTAACACTCCTTAAAAAATTTAGAATATAAAAAAGTAATGGGAGATAAGGAAAACAATATAATAAAACACATAATCCTTGAAAAAGAGGGATTAAAAATCTCTGAAAGAGGAGTTGCCCTAAATCTTTAAACATTTATTTCTTTTTCGTTAAATTTTTGGTTTAGATAGAAAAAGGTATATAAACTTCTCATGAAAATTTGAACCATTTGATAAGCAATAAGAAAAAAGCCTTAACACCGAAAAAAGAGGCGAGTAAAAAATGGCCGATATAAGGAAATGGAATTCAGACGAGCTAGACATTGATATAATGGTCGATTACGACAAATGTATAGGTGCCGGTGAGTGTGTAGAAGTTTGTCCCGAAGATGTATACGAACTTGTAGAAGGAAAAACAACAGCTCCACGAATAGACGATTGCTCAGAATGTTGTAAATGCGTAGACGCTTGTCCCACAGAAGCAATAGAACACAGTTCCTGTTAAAAAAAGGGAGCATAACCCCCTCAACAACCCCTTATTTTTATTAAAGCTGTGATGAGTTTTTCTTGGGGTAATATTGAAATAGGGGGGAAGTTTTCCGATAAGTGGATTAACAAAAAGGAGGTAGAAATTATGGGTCGTGTTATTGTTGAGTTTAGCGTTATACCCCTTGGCACAGGGGATGTTAGTGTTAGTAAGGAGGTAACGAAAGCGGTTAAAGAAGTAGCAGCTTCGGGGTTAAAATATCAGCTTACGCCTTCATGTACTATAATAGAAGGTGATGACTTATCTAAAGTTATCGAGGTTGTGCTTAAAGCTCATGAAGCGGTTTTTGAAACGGGGTCAAAAAGAGTAGTGACACGTATAAACATAGATGATAGAAGGGACAAAAAGCGAACAATGGAAGAAAAAGTTGAAGAAGTCATGAAAAATCTCTAAAAACAAAAAAAATCAGGCAATAAAAGATCAACGACCTATACACCCTAGAACACTTTTTTAAGTTAACCCACTTTTCAGCAGGGAATAATTTTGATAAATCGGTTTAAGTTTTTTATTTATTGGCGGGGAGAGTAGTATAAAGCTTGACTTCTTTCCACTCTTCTGGGTTTATGATAATAGAGTCTAGCATGCCTAATAAAAGCGTGTTATTTCCAGTAGTTACTTGTTCTTTACAAACATTGTAGAACCTGTCTGGCCAGAGGCCTAAGATTAAAAGATTTTCTCTATCTACTAAATTAAAAAACACTCCCACCTCGGTATTATCCCTTTTATAAATAGCCATAATTAAAAACATTGTTTTCGAAGAGAAATCTTCTTTTTTAGGCGATTTCAGGTCTTTTATACATTGAACTTCTTTGTAATTCTCCTGTTTCTCTATTTCTACCCAAAGATCAGTGAAAAAATCAAAACCTACCTTAACACCAAACTCGCCGAAATCAGCAAAATTAAGCTTTTCATCCGCCTCTTTACCCAACTTCTTCCCATCTAAAATGATGCTCCACTTCTTTTTAAAAAACACCAAACCATCCACCGACCCTTAAAAAACAACAAACACTAAGACAGAAATAAAATTTTCCCTCTTAATAATTTTATTAATATTGATAGTGGCGCCGGGGAGAGGATTTCCGCCAACGTAGCCCTAAAAACTACGCTATTCTCGAACCTCCGACCGTCTGGTTTCAACCATCTTTTACGGAGATAAACGAACCAAAACAGATGATAACAGCCAGACGCTCTACCAACTAAGCTACCCCGGCGCTGCAAAACGCCCTCAGAAGCCTCTACAGGCTATTTTAGAGGTTTCGATCCTTTGAGGATGTTTTTCTTCATATCGTTGACCTTCGAAGGAGGATAGTCCCCCATTATTTATAAAGTCAACGACGGCGCATAACGCCTGTTTGCGCCTAGTGCTACGACTCTCACGTAGTTCTTCAGCGTTTTCAAGGACCGAACGGGTTAAGTCGGCGAGGTAGGATCTGAACCCCGAAGACAGTCCGGTTTCCTCTACTTCCATCTCTTCCTTTTTATTTAAGTAGGAGAGCGCGAGCTGAAGCGCGCTGTTAGCGCCACCAGATTTAATTAGGAGATGCCTACAGAACCAGCGAAGGTTCATAGGTATCTCCCTCGTTGTTTCGAAGAAGAGGTTTTTTATTTTCGAAACTTGTTTCCATAGACCGCCCCACTGGCGGCAGATGCTCGCCAAAGGATCAGCGTCATCCTTCCATTGGCGACGCCCCTTTAGCTTTAAGCTCTTGGAAAGCTCTTTTGGAATCTTTTCGTTATTAAATCCTAATCCCCTTCTCCCGATTACGAAGGCGGCAGCTTCATGAGTGTTTAAACCGTACATTTTTTGGTATTTTATGGCTCCGATTATTGAACTGTAGGCTGGAAAAACTTCTATGTGAACAAAGTTCTCTTTTAAGGCTCTGCTTTTAATGGTTTTAATCATCTTCTCTTTGCAAAAGTTGTGAGTGGCACGATTGTATTTCGCGTTGGTGTCGTTATCCTTTTTGAACCTATCTAAACCCTCTGAAACAACAGTGTTCACGCCGAACTTTTTAGCCCACCTGAAAACCTTAACCAGTAGGTTTCCTATCAAGTGAGAACGTTTTTCGCTTCTTGTGTAAAAAAGTTCGTGGCATGGAAACCATCGATGCACTCTAAGATTACCGTTCGGAAAAACTATTGCTACTCCTATGCCCTTAACATTAACATCTAGGCCCATTAAACCTTTTTTGTTAGCATTTGAAAAAGTTTCATCCGGACAAGACAATTCTACCGTTATGTTAACATAATATTCTCCTTTATTGCGTATCACTCTAACTGTGTGGGGTTTTTTGTTAACAATCCTAGTCTTTTTCTGTTTTCCGACCGTTATTTTCTCAGTCTCTAGGTTAGATAGGATGTATGGTTTGAAAGGTTCTGGAACAAAAAGCTTATACTTCTTTTTTCGTCCCCGTTTTCCCTTTACTTTGCTAGGATAATTTATCAATAGGTAGAACTGTTTTTCCTTTTCTTCATAGGTTACTCTCAAGTTTCTGTTACCTTTTTGGTAAGCTTCACCCTTGTTATAAACTTGGTTTGTCCTCAAATCTCTCCATTCTTCCCCCAGTATCTTCCCCTTTATAAGAAGGTCAAAGTTACCCCTTCTTCCAAAGACTACCCTGGGGGTGGCTCCATTCTCTAAGTGCTGTTTTAAAAGATCCCTTTTCTCCTCATACTTTTTTATTCTGGCTTGTATGCCTTTGCGTTTCAGTTCAGAACGACACTTTTGCAGCTTTTTCTTACTCTTTCTTATCTTTCCCTCATAGTTTTCAATGTAGTAAGGTAATAGTTCTCTTTGACTATCTATTATCGCTTTTGCATCAATTATCGCAGAATCTACATACTTTGAGTTTAGGATAAATTTCTCAGAAAGCTCCTTTCGTATCTCCTTTTCACTACTTGTGACTTCTAGAAGTCTTTTGAAAGCGGTTCTTTTCGCAGATTGAAGCCTTCTCATAAGATCATCGATCTTAACACGGTCTTCTTCTGCTACCTCTAAAAGTTTGCCTTGAAAGGTTAAACGCACGCTTTCTGTTACTGTTCTTCGCATAATTTTTACCCCATGAAGGATAGATCATTCATATAATATATACCATATATAAACTTTATAGAGAGGGGGGCAAAAGTGAATATATTAGGCTTTCAAACGAATAAAAAAAGAAAAACTAAAAAAAGCGAAAGTGAAATTCTAAATTCATGAAAAAAATAAATAAATCCTTAGTAAAAAAGAAGACCTCATCTCCCTGCTTCTTCTTTTTCTACTTTTTCTAGCCAGTCTGTTATGGCTTCTTCTGCTGCCTCGCTTAGGGAGCCTTTTCCTAGACCAAATAGTGCGTAGGCTTTTTCACGGAACTTGTTTGCTATTGATTCTGGTAGAGAGATTGTTATGTGTTGTTTTTCTTCCTTTCTTCTTCTCCTTCTTCCTGATGAGGATGATGTTCTTTCTTTTTGGCTCACGATTTTTCACTTCTCCTATTATGCTTTTTTTGCTCTTTGTCTTTTTATGAATTTATATTATATATGTTATATGCATTAGATTGGAAATAAAAAATGCATATATATTTTTTTATACTTTTTTCATCGAATCTTAAAATCATTATTTTATAATCATCTGTCAAAACATGTGATTTTTAAAGAAAAGGCAAACGTTAGTCTTCAGACTGTTTAATTTTTAAAAATAACTAGAAACAGTGCCTATTAAAGTGGAGAAGTAAAAATGAAACGTATTTTGTTTATCTGTGTTGGAAATGCGGGTAGAAGTCAGATGGCAGAAGCTTTTGCTAACCATTATGGAAAAGGAAAACTAATAGCTTCTAGCGCAGGCACAGAACCCGCAGACAAAGTTAATCTGCTTGTCGTCGAAGCCATGAAAGAGAAAGGGATCGATATTTCGGAAAATAAACCAAAACTGTTAGATAAAAAAATGATTGAAGAGGCTAACACCGTTATCATGATGGGGTGTAGTGTCGAAGAATCATGCCCTGCCCCTTTATTCAAAAAATCAATTAGCTGGGAGCTGGAAGATCCAAAAGACAAACAGCTTGAAAAAATACGTCAAATCAGGGATGAAATAGAAAAAAAGGTATTAAACCTGGTTTCAGAAGTCGACTAAAAATGTTATGGTGGGCCCGAAGGGATTTGAACCCTCGACCTTTACCGCGCAAAAATCTTAAAACATTAGTGCGTCGCGATTTCTAACCTCTTTTATTACAGCTTATGAAGAGGTTAAAGGTTATCAGTCGCGCGCTCTAACCAGGCTGAGCTACGGGCCCTCTTGTTGTTTTAAAACTTCTTGTCAAATCATAATTCCTTTATTTTACCGAGAAAATTTGAAGAATTCAATCATTTTTATAGATAAGTGAAGATTAAAAAGTTAACGTTATCGCTTTAAATGTCTCATAACACTTTCTTTTCTCTATCTTTTCCAGAATTCTAATATAAACTAAATGGTATACTAAAACGTCTCAAATGGATTCTCCGATAAAGAAACCTCTTTCTGGCAGAACTGTATAAAGTAGTGGTTTATTTAACCATCTTGGTAAGGGGGATTTTAAAACCACTATTTTCTTTTCTGGAACTCTTTCAGATTCGCCGATGAAAAGCTTTATCACAACTTCGCTCCTATTTCCAAGCATAGCCAGAGTGCTATTCCTCACAGCGGATGGGTTTAATACAAAGATAGTGCATCCTAACGGTCGATACTTTGTAGCCGTTAAATAAGCAAGTTTTAATGCTTCATTCTCTCCACACCACTGAACCACCGTGGTAAGTGATAAAATAACTCCCAAATAGTCCCCGTTTGCCGATTTTTCCAGTAATTCTTCCCAAATAGTATTAAAATAGTTTGTGATATATGTGTAGTCTGTGGGTTTTTTACAGAAATATTTTTCGGGCTTATAGAACTCCTCTAAACTAAAAGCATGGGTGTAAAAATCGGCCAAGATAAACTTATTTTCCTCCTCAAACCTTTTAGTTACCCATCCAAACTCTCTCATCTTATCTCTAACCTCTGAAGGAGGATAATCAAAAACAGAAAGTAGTCCCTTTCCCCCCTCTTTAAGATGTGAATACAACATTTCAAAAGCTAAAGCTTCAGGATCTGCGCCCATATTTCCAAGCAAAAGAACAGAAGAATTACGAGGAAAACCTCCCCCTAAAACCTCATCAAGCTCACGTATACCAGTAGAAATAATCTGCATACATCCTTCGCCCTAAAAACCTATAATATAATAAATGTGGAAGTTTGGGAGGTTAATTAAACCCTTGTTGTATTACTTTGATTTATGAAATAAAAACTCGATTGTTTAAAAGTTATTCGAATAACATAGTTAAGAGAGAGTAGAACTACCCAGAAAGTTTGTGAAACTTTCTATGATATAGCTATTATATCCTCAAGATAATAGTAAAGATCATATGTCTATTAAGGATACAAGGACCTCTTTTATACGATTACTCTGCTCACTTTCCATGGATTACCGCAAAGTGAATGACGTTATTGAGGCTCAGTTCCAGAACCCTTTGCTTCTTTCTCTACACCTTCGGGGGGTTGCAAAGACTCTCTCAAGACGTATCTTGCTTCCTTCTCCTTCAGTACTCCCAAGTCAACTATCATATAGATTGTTCCGTCAAGCATCGCGATTTTATCATTCAAAAGTTGAACGATGCGCAAAAACCTCTCAAACCCCGTAATGCTGACAATATACTCGATGCCTTCGAACAAGATCACACCTTCTGGTGCACGTTTAAAGAACTCTGAGATGACTAAGAGGAGAGTCATAGTATCTGATGGGTCTACACACACCAGCTCTGGTACACGGTTGGAGGTCAACCAGACCATTTCTATTTCTCTACCAATCTTTCTTTGGAAGCGTGGAGGGAAAGTACGCGTAATAGCTAGAGCTGGACGATTAGCATCCTTTCTTGAGCGGAAGATGGCATAAGCTTCATTTTCTCTATCCACGGGGTAAAGGAACAGTGATCCTCTCTCTTCTATATCGATTTCGGGGATCGGTTGTGTGATTAAAATCTCATGCTCGAGCTCTACTCGTTTTAAGAGTTCTTCTAATGACTGTTGTAGTTCAGCTTTTGACTTTTCCAGCTCTTCTGCCCGTTTTTTAAGCGCTTCCTCAGCTCGCTTGCGGTCAGTAATGTCGGTTACTATTCCGAGGATGGCTTTTTCGCCTTCATAGTTTATCAATTTTGTAGTTAGTATTGCTTCAATTTTTTTTCCGCCTTTGGTAAGAAGGGTATAATCGTATGGTTCAACCTCTTCGCCCTTCATGTGTTTGCTAAGAGCTAGTTTTACTTTTTCTAAAGATTCTGGTGCAACTAAGATTAAAAAGTCGAAGTTTGGTGAATAGAATTCATCTTTTGTGTATCCCATGATCTCTTCGGATTTCTTATTGGTATAAACTATTTTGCCTTTTTTATTGATGAAAATCATGTTTGGTAACTGTTCTGCAAGGGTTCTGAACTTATCCTCGGATTCCTTAAGCGCCTCTTCTGCTTTTTTCCTCTCAGTAATGTCGGTTAGAACTCCTCTTACCCCTATAACCTGATTTTCTACATAGATCGGCTTGCTGTCAGTTCTTATCCAACGAATTTCTCCAGATTTTGTTAAAATCCGATATTCACCCGGTTCTAGATGTCCAGAAAGGATTTTTTGAAATGCTTTACTCATACGTTGCACGTCTTCTTTATGGATAAAAACTGTGGAGTGAGAGCCTATGATCTCTGACGGACTATATCCAGTGATCGATTCTATGACAGGGCTGACGTAGGTCATTACACCATCTTTGTCAATAGCATAGATAACATCATTTATGTTTTCTACCAAGTCGCGATACTTCTTCTCCGATTCCCTAAGTGCCGTTTCAGTCTTCTTGCGCTCTGTGATGTCTATAACAATTCCTCTTAAGCCAACGGTTTTCCCCTCCTCATCAGTAATGGAAGAGCTATGTATAATAACTGGGAATCTGCTACCGTCTTTCCTCTGTGCCATGTACTCACGTATACCTAAATCTTCTCCGCTTAGTACCCTCCGAATATTCTCCTTAGCTCTATCCTGGTCTTCGGGAGCGATCATTTGGAGGGCATTCAATCCCTTATCAAAATCTGCACGAGTATAGCCAAAAATATCGAATCCAACCTGGTTAACAAATATAAAATTCCCTTCTATATCCGTTTCAAAAACTATTTCTGGTAATAATTCAGTCAACTCTCTGAATCTCTTCTCACTCCTCTTCAGCGCCTCCTCCGTCCACTTATGTTGGTTTACTATTTTTTCCAGTTCGACAATTCGTTGGCTTAATTCAACTAATTCATCTATAAGTTGATCTTGTGTCTTATCTTCAACATTCAGCATTTTGTATGTCTCCTAAAAAATGAAGCAATTTCGCCTAATATATCCCAGATATACGAAGACTTCAACCCTTTAAATCTCCCCTATTTTTCCCTTATCAAAGGATCTTCTCTGTACTTTTATTAGTTTCAAAGTATAATATTTCTTTGGCAAATTATAAATACTCTTCATCCATCATTACAATAGCAAACAAAATAGATAATGTAATTATCAAAATTATAGTATTGCTTTGGATTTACTGGTGTTTAACTGAGGTTTGTTGTTGGTGTGATCTTTTGGGCCCGTAGCTCAGCCTGGTAGAGCGCTGGCTTCGCATACTAGGGATGTTTTTCTTTATATCCTTGGCAGGATTAGCCAGAGGCCGCGGGTAACAGGGTGTGTTTTTGCATCTTGTTCGCGAATTCGAATCCCGCCGGGTCCATTATTATCCGGCTTTAAACTTGGGCTGATTTGATGGAGAATTTGTTTTCTCCCGGGCTCTCCAACCTTTTTTGTTTAGTGAAGTTTTTTGGGTTATTTTTTGTATGGTGTTGTTTTAGGATGACGCTTTTAGGTAGCTTGGGTCAAGGTATTAGTAATGCTTTTAGGAAGTTGCTTAGGCGTCCTACTGTTGATGAGAAGGCTGTTGAGGAGTTTGTGAAGGATCTTCAGAGGGCGCTTTTGATCGCTGATGTTAATGTGGACCTTGTTTTAGCTTTGAGTGAGAGGGTGAAGAAGAGGGCGCTTGAGGAGAAGCTTCCTCTAGGTTTGACTCGTCGTGAGCATGTGATTAAGGTGCTTTTTGATGAGTTGACTGTTTTTTTGGGGGAGAGTTATCAGCCTTTAAGGTACATTAGCGGTAGGTCTAATGTTTACATGCTTGTAGGGATTCAGGGATCTGGAAAGACTACTACGGGGGGAAAACTTGCAAGGTATCTTAAGAAAAGAGGTTTGAAGGTAGGCCTTGTTTGTGCAGATACCTATAGACCGGGGGCAAGTGATCAGCTTAAACAGCTTTCGGAAAGGGTTGAGGTCTCCTTTTATGGAGAACCTGATGCGAAGGACGCTGTTAAAGTTGCTGAGAGAGGGGTTAAGAAGTTTAAGGGTGAGGGATATGATGTAATATTAGTGGATACTGCTGGACGTCATAAGGAGGAGAAGGGTCTTTTAAAGGAGATGAAGGAGATAACGGGGAAGATCAAGCCTGATGAAATCATTTTGGTTTTGGATGGTACGATAGGACAGCAGGCTTTTAATCAGGCTAAGGCTTTCAATGAGGCTACTGATATAGGTTCCATAATTGTTACGAAGCTTGACGGGGCTGCTAAAGGTGGTGGAGCCCTTTCTTCTGTTGTGGCTACGGGGGCTAAGATCAAGTATATAGGCACAGGAGAGAAGCTTGATGAATTGGAGACTTTTGACCCGCCAGGGTTTGTGGGTCGACTTCTTGATATTGGGGACATGAAAGGTCTCCTTGAAAAGATTAAGGAGGCGGAAATAACCCCTGAGCCTGAATTGGCTAAAGCTTTTATGACTGGAAAGTTTACGTTGCGTCATCTTTTAATGCAGCTTGAATCGGTAAGCAAGATGGGGCGTCTTTCTCGTTGGCTTTCCTCAATACCAGGTCTGGGCTCTCAGCTTCCTGCAGGGTTTGATGATATGAGTGAGGAGAGCATGAAAAAGTTTAGGGCTATACTTCAAAGCATGACACAAGAAGAGCTTGATAACCCGAAGATTTTGGACAGATCTCGGATTAACCGTATAGCTCGTGGCTCGGGGACCAGTATAAAAGATATAAGAACCCTTGTGTCCCAATATCGTATGTCTAAAAAGATATTTAAGCAGATAAAACGTGGTCGTAGACGGGGGGCTCAAATACCTTTTATGCCTAAAATGCCACCGGATTAATTCTTTTATGTTTTATAGTGTTCTTTTATTCTTCTTTTTTGTTTTCTTTATTTTTCCCTTTTTTCTTTGGTTTGTCAGCGGCGCGGAAAAATAACCAATCTTTTTCTCCTCTTCTTTTCCATCTTAAGAGGGTGTAGCGTCCTTTCATCTTTTCTCCTTTTAAAATGAAGACAAGTTTTTCCGGTTTTCTTGACTCAAGCTCGTAGCTTCCACTATCCCAAACGGTTACTTTGCCTGCCCCATACAGACCTTCAGGGATCTCTCCTTCAAAATCTATGTAACTCAAGTCATGATCCTCAGTTTGGATAGCTAAACGCTTCTCTCCCTTTTCCACAAGGGGTGTTTTCGGTAAAGCCCAAGACTTTAAAACCCCATCCATCTCAAGCCTTAAATCCCAATGCAACTTTCTTGCGTGATGTTCCTGGATCACAAACCGCCCTTTCTCCATACAAAATCTACCACAAAAGCAGAATATAAACCCTTCATAAAAATCATAAATGAACTTACAACAGTTTCTTAGAGAAATTTTGTTTTTGAAGATGTTTTTAAATTGTTATAAAGCGGATATTAGGTGTTATAGTTATGGTTTTTGGTTCTTTTTTTGGGTAAACTAGCATGGTTTTGACCAATTAGATCACCTGTATATAGATATACATACAGAAAATAAGAACTTGCTTAACCATTACTAAAAAGATATTTAGTTTTGCTTCACAGATAATTAGGATTTAATATATTTTTACGTTATTTTGTTTTTTAAAGAGGGGGGGGTGCTAATGTTGAGAAGTTAAAGTTTTTTAAAAAAAGATTTTGTTGTTTTTTCGCTTTTTTATTTGGTTGTATGGTATTGACGGGATGTTATAGTGGGCGGTTTCTTTTTTTGGTTTTAAGAGTTTTTTTATAAGGATTTCAAAGGCTAGGTCGATGTTTTTTCCGTTTAGAGCTGAAGTTTCTATGTAAGTGTCAATTTTGTGAGTTTCCATAAACTTTTCCACGTGTTCTTTTGTTACTTTTCGATCGTTTACGAGGTCTGCTTTTGTGCCTAGAAGGAGGAGGTTTTCTAGATCTATTTCTTTTTTGAAAAGTTCTAGCCATCGGGATAGGTTTTCAAGGGTTATGGAGTTTGTAAGGTCGAAAGCTAAAAAGCCGCCCTTAGCGCCTTTTATATAGTTTCTGAAGACTCCCATTTGTTGGAAACGCTGTTGACCTCCCAAGTCCCAAATGATGAGGGAAACTTTTTTACCGTCTATTTTCACGCGATGGATGTGCAATGCGACGCCAATGGTTGCTTTTAGGGGCTCGAGGAAGACTCCGTTAATCCAACGATGGATGAGGGAGGTCTTACCGATCCCTTCTTCACCGCCCATTAATGCCTTGAATTTGTATTCTTGGGAGGTTTCGTTATTTTTGCGCGTTTTTTTATCCCACCTATATTTATTTATAAAAATTCTTTTGCAATTTTAAAGTCTTTTCGGAAACTTTATTCTCAAATGATCGCAAAAATTTTTCCCATGATTTTTGAGAGGCTTATTCTGCTTTTTTCTTGTTTAAAATTGAAAATAGTCCATAAAAATAGAAAAAGTAAAAGTCTAAAAAGTGGAAGATTTACGGTTCAAAATTTTAATATTCTGGATGGACGAGCACTTTTTCCACATTTGGAATGTTTGTTTTAATTTTTTGTTCTATTTCTGTCGCTATTTCGTGGGCTTTTTTAAGGGTCATATCCTTATCCAGGACTATACAAAGATCTATGTGCATTTTAGAGTTTATCTCAGCAGCCTTTATGTTACATATAGCTCTAACTTCTGGTACGGCTTTCACTACCTCTTCAATTTTGTTCTCTACATATCGTAAATCTTTTGGCTTGACTATTACTGGCTTTTCTACAGGTTCAGGGTGAGTAGTTATCGTCACTTCGGGATAGGTTTTGCTCAACTCTTCCCTTATCTTTTCCTCTATTTTTGAAACAATATCGTGTGCTTCTTTGAGCTTTATCGTATCATCAAAGTCTATGTGAAGCTCTATGTGAGCTTTTCTGCCTCCTTCTGTTTCCCATATAAAGACATCGTGAACCCCTTTTACCTCGAAAAAACTTTCACCCAAAATGATTATTTTGTCCCTGATTGACTCATCTGAAAGCTCTACTGTGTCTGAGTGGATTAATACGTCTGCGTTGGAAACTATTTCCTGTACTCTTTTGTATGCTTGATTTATGATTTCAGAAACGCGGATGAAAGGGGTTGTTCTGCTTATGGAGACATGAAGATTTATAAACGTTTTTCGACCCGCTTTCCTCACTCTTACTTCGTGACAATCGTAGATTTCAGGTATTTTCTCCAGCTCTTTCGAGATTTTTTCAGCTAGCCCGGGTGGGGCTGCGTCTAAAAGTTCTGCTATTGTGCTTTTTGATAGGGTTACTCCCGTGTAGAGGATGAAGGCGGTTATTATTAAGGCTGCAAGGGGGTCAGCTATCAAAACTCCGAAAAGGCCGTTTAATATTAGGGCGCTTATTATTACTACGTGATCTAAGGCATCGGTCAATACGTGGATAGCCGATGCTTGTAGGGCAGAGCTTTCAAGTCTGGAAGCGATTTTTGAAACATAAATTGCCACAACAACGTCTACAAAAATGCTGAACAGCATAAAACCTATCCCTAAAGGAACTTCTTCTACTTGATCGCTTCCATAAATAATAGCCTTAACACCGCGATAAACTATTAGGAAGCAGATAGCTATTAATAGGCCTATTTCGACGAGGGTTGCGAGGCTTTCATGTTTAAAATGGCCGAACATATGATCTTCGTCAGCAGGCTTTAAAGCAGCTGATATCCCGAAATATGCGATTATAATGGCTACTAAGTTTATGAGGGAGTGGGCCCAACCGGAAAAGACCGCGAGGCTTCCTGTGATGATCAGCGCTATGCCTTCAGTAATAAGGAGAAGGGTTACGCCTATTAGGGAGACACGTGCTGCTTTTATACGAGCACTCCTCTCGTTTTCCATAAATAATCCCACAGTAAATTAAGAACAAAAAATATTATTTAAGGATTTTAAATCTCTTAATGGATTTTGGTTAAGGATATTGTATAAGGTTAAAAGCTTAATAACTTTTTTTAGGGAGGGAGTTTTTTCTTTGGTTCTGTTTTTTTGTTTTTTGGGCTTGTTGCTTCAACGATTTCTCTTGCGAGAATTGATGCTGCCCCGATGTTTTTATTTTTTAGTTCGCCTCCTTGGCCCACGTATGTTATGGTTGAGGTTTTATTTTCGTGGCCTTGAGAGGCACCATCTATGAATATTTTCTGGTTTATGCCGTAGCGGTTTAGGAATTTGGATAGGAGGGTTGAGAAGTCGAAGACGATATCTTCAAAGGTGTATCCTTTGCTTCTTATGTTGTCTATAAGGTGCCTTTTTAGGGTAATGGTTAGGGTTAAGTTTGAGTTTTGCACGATTTTTGCTCGGTATTTTTCAAGGGAGGAGATAGCTAATTTTTTCGAGTCTGACGGGGCTAAATGTTGGTTTAGGCTTACTGCGCTTATTGCGAACAGTTCGCGATCTGTTTTTCCTGCTTCGTCGACACCTACATGTATTTGGGATGCTTTAACCTCTTCAGAGGTCATGTTTAACTTGTCTGAACCTTTAAAGACATCAGTTATTGCACGGGTGAAATCTGTTGAGCCCGTGATTACTAAGGTGTAATCTTTTCTTTTTGTTATGAAGATGGATACTGTACCCTCTTGAGAATCAAAGCGGTGTACAAGGTCTTCCCTTAGCTCTTCTCTCCTTTTTAAACCATGCTTCTCAAGGACTGAAACGATGTGTTCTACCGTTTTTAAATCAAGTTTTTTAAAAACTGTTGCCAAAACAACAACACACCCATAAAAAAAGAAATAATTGTTTTTAATTAATTATTCTTCCATATTAAAGTTTTAATTTCGCTAACTATTCTAAAATTAAAAGGAAGACAAAAAAAACATTATGTTACCCCCTAACTTTATTCCTCATCTTAAGGTTTTAAAAAGACTTAAGATTAGAAAAAACAAAAAGTACTATAAGTAAGTTATTTTTGGCGATGAAATTGACTAAAGCATTTTCCATAAACTCTAACGGAGAGTTGAGAGAGACAAAAGCACACCCTTCCGCCTTAAAAGATGACGAAGCAGTCTTGATTGTTAATGATGCAAACAATGTCATATATTGCTGGAAGGGGCCTGATATCGAGACCAAAAAACGTTTTGATGCAGGAAAAGCAGCGGCAAACTTAAACGCCAGATTAGGTCTTAAGTATAAGATTAAGCATGTTGAAATTGGTGAAAAAGAGGATCTCCTTGATGAGATGTTTACGAAGCCAAGATATAACGTGCCTATGGGCGTTCAAAAAGATGGAGGATTAGGGAGAAAAGAGACGTTAGATAGACTTGTAAAACCCTCAGACTTGTTGCCTAAAGAAGAGAACCTCATAAAACCTTCAGAACGTTTAGCAGAAATAGAGAAAGAGACTGTAAAAGAGGGATCTTCTGGGTATGAGTCTCCTTTAGCGGAGACGGTTACACCTTTAACTTTGAGTGTTGAACAGATCGAGGAAGAGCTTATGGTCGAAGCGTTTGTTAAGGGTATACTTGAGAATCCAGAGATACGTAAACGAGTGATCGCTCAAATAGATAAAGAGCTACTTGTGGAAGCTTTTGCAAAAGCTATCGTAGAAGATCCAGAGATACGTAAACGGTTTTTAGATAAAATTAAAAAACTCACATAAAAACAAAAAAACAAGAAAAAACAAGGCATAAGGGGAGAAAAAAACAAACAATTTTGTCTATTTTTATTTAAAAAATAAAAGTATGAGGATTTTACTCATTTTGAATACTCCAAGTTTTTGTTTTACCCGTAGGAATCACTCCATTTTTTTCCTATTTGCAATTACTATACTGATCAAAAAGAAAATTATCACGTAAGCCGTCATAACCAAGGTTCCTAGGATAAATCTGGTTGATAACCTCCAGAAACGTAATCTTCTCCGGGATCATTAAGTGTTATTTCGGATCCTAAAACGACTGTTATCAAACCTGCAGAATAGGTTATAAGATAACATGGTTCAACATCGACTACTTGTAAAACAGTGGCTATCATTGGTATTATTATCAACAAAAAGAAGAATCCAAAAAGCGTTGATGTTATCTATCTTTTGAAAACACAACTAAAGAAATATACCAGACTCACTGCACTAGCAGCAAAAAGTAACGCTACTAAGTAAGATTTAGTTAATTCCGCCGGAATTTCTGAAGCATCGTATATCTCCGCTATTTTCAATACTTTGACAGGATAGTATAGTGAAATCGCTAAAAAATGATGCGATTAATGCTGCAACATACTTACCTGCAAAGATTGAAGTGCGTCTTTGTGGGATTGGGAATAACAGCAAATCTGTCTTTTTTTCAAACTCACTAGACACAGCATCTCCTGTAACTAATGCTACAGAAACGATTATCAACATTTCAATAAAATCTAGATTTAACTGTTTGGCAAGTTAATGTGCATTATAGGGTCTATCATATAGAGCTCTAATAATTTTGGCACGAATTATCCCGCCTTTCGTGCCAGCGATCGACCACCAAAGTAGTTTTTCTATACGTAATACCAATTATTCTAAAGATGGTTTCTTAAATTCATAGTATATCTATTGAGACTTTTGATTTTTTTTGATTTTTGAAAAAAGGTTTATTATTTATATTCCCAAATAACAATTATTCCGAAGACTGTTTGAAGATATTTCTTAGTTTTCTTGCATATTTTTAAAAAGTGTTTGGTTATTTAGAGGGTGGATGTCTGTTGTGGCACTTAATTCGACCTGATGCGGTGAGTGTATGGGAGTTGGATGATGTGAAAAAGAGACTTGGAAGGTATTTCAACATAATGCAGGACACAAGGTTGGCTCGATATTTAATAGCTAAAAAAACGCCTTTAGTCGGGGAGATTGACGAGGATTCGACTATGGAGAAACTTTGGTTTTTGCATGAATCTGCACGGGGTAAATTTGAGCCCCTTTTGAAGAAGATGGATGAGTTTGAAGGAGAAGCTTTTAAAAAATTAGAGGAGTTAGAGACGCCTAAAGTCTCGTTTTTAGACTTAAAAGCTTTGATTGCTGAACGCATCCTTGAATCATGTCATTTTTGTGAAAGAAGATGCGAAAAAAACCGGCGGGAAGGGGAAAAAGGGTCGTGTAAGGTTGGCTGGGAATCTTATGTTTCCAGCGCATTCCTGCATTACGGCGAAGAAGCCGTTCTCGTACCAAGCGGCACCATATTTTTCTCAGGATGCACGTTTAAGTGTGTTTTCTGTCAAAATTACAGCATAAGCCAAGAATGGTTAACAGAGGAAGGGAAAGTTATTGACGGAGTAAAAATATCCCCTAAACAACTTGCCTCCTACGCCAGACACTTAGAAAAAGAAGGAGCACGAAACATAAACTATGTAGGAGGAGATCCTACACCCAACATCCACACCATCATAAACTCTTTAAGACATTTAGATTCAAACATAACACAACTTTGGAATAGCAACTTTTACAACTCAAAAGAGGCTATGGAGCTTCTCCTTGATGTTATTGATTTTTGGTTGCCTGATTTTAAGTATGGCAATGATGAGTGCGCTAAAAAATACTCTAAGGTGTCTATGTATTTTGATGTTGTTTCAAGGAATCATAAACTTGCGCATGATTTGGGTAGTGGGGAAATGATTATAAGACACTTAGTTATGCCAAACCACGTAGAATGCTGCACAAAACCGATTTTAGAGTGGGTTGCTGAGAATTGTCCAAAGGCATTGGTTAACATTATGGGCCAATACAGACCCGAATTTATAGTTGCACGCACGAAAGACTACCCGGAGATTAAAAGGCGACCTTCCTCTAAAGAGATGCGAAAAGCTCAAAAAACAGCGGACGATTTAGGCGTTCTTTGGGAACCAGTATCCTAAAAATAACCTTTTTTTAGGATTGAAAGGGTTTTTTAATCCCTTTAAAAGGATTATATAAAAAGGTTAATTTTTTAATCCACTAGCTAATATAATTAGATGGTTTAAAGATTAGGAGAAATGAGAATGGGAACATTATGTCCAGCTTGTGGCGGAGAAATGAAATACTATCCACCCTTTTATACTTGCCGTAGTTGTGGTTTAAGCGCTAAGCGTTCTGAGTTGGATGATATTCGTGAACAGTATAGAGACCAAGCAAGAGAGGAAATGAGAGAGGAGATTGAAAAAGAGTACGAGGAAGAGAAGGGGAGAAAACCGAGAGTGGATAGGAAGAAGCAGAAAGAAATGCTTGATTGGTATACATCAAGCAAAAAAAAGTAGATAGACAAAAAGAATTGGATTAAGTTTATAGTATGATTATTAAGAGTGATAGAGATTGAATAAGAAAAATCTAAAAGGGATTAAAGCGAAATGAAACGGATGTTTGTCGATAATGAGGATACTAGCGGTAATTTTAGCGGTTTTAAATGGTTGATTCCTTGGAAGAGGGAGGCCGTATTAGTTCTTGAAGATGGCAGTGTCTATAAGGGATACGGGTTCGGTTCTGTAGGAAGAAAGGGGGGGGAGGTTGTCTTTTCGACAAGTATGGTGGGATATACTGAAGCTTTTACAGATCCTTCTTATAATGGTCAAATTTTAATGTTGACCTATCCCCTTGTAGGAAACTACGGAGTCCCTTCTTATGATCGGAAGGATGAGTATGGTTTGCCTTTGAATTTTGAGTCTAGCTCTATAAAAATCGAGGGGTTGGTTGTTCATGAAGCTTGTTTTACCCCTAGTCATTGGGCTAGCGTTAAGACCCTTGAAGATTGGCTTGTAGAGGAAGGGGTTCCAGGTATATGGGGGATTGATACGCGGTCTTTAACCATTAAATTGAGGGAGAGGGGTGTTATGCTCGGGATTATTGAATCCTTTAAGCCGGGAGAGAAGCCAGAAGTTGAAAAGTTGGTGGAAGATGTTAAGAGGGTTGAGGATCCTAACAAGAAAGATTTGGTGGGGGAGGTTGCTTTATTGGAGGAGAAGGTTTATGAGCCTAAAATCAAGGCTAGAGGTAAGGTTGTTTTAATTGATTGTGGCGTGAAAAATAACATTATTAGGTGTGAATTAAGACAAGGTTATCGGGTTATTAGGGTTCCTTATGATACGCCTTTTGAGAGGATTGAGGAGCATGATCCTGACGGCGTTATTATAAGTAATGGTCCGGGGGACCCTGAAAGGTGTGCTCAAACGATTGAGGTCGTGAAAGAAGTTTTGGAGGCAGGTATCCCGACCTTAGGGATCTGCCTTGGAAATCAGATAATCGCGCTAGCCGAAGATGCAAGATGTTATAAGATGAAGTTTGGCCATAGGAGCGTTAATAAGCCCTGTATTGAGCGGTTTTCTAACAGGTGTTTTGTAACTACTCAAAACCATGGCTTTGCAGTAAATCCTGATTCTTTGCCTGGAGATTTGGAGATTTGGTGGACTAATGCCGACGATAAAACTGTTGAGGGTATTTTTCATGAAGAAAAGCCTTGTTTTGCTGTTCAGTTTCACCCAGAACATGATCCGGGTCCAAGGGATACAGAGTTTATTTTCGAAATTTTTACACGAATGATAAAGGAAAGAAAACCGTTGAAAAAGATGATGCGTTGAGAAAGAAAATATGATGTCTTTTTGTTTTTTTACTAAGGGAGTGTGTTTTTTATGGAAAGTTCTAAGCCAAAATATGGGGATAGGATGATGGATTTAGTTAAAAAGACACGGCACTCTCAAGCCGCTGTGATGGTGGGTAAAAAGGGTGTTACTCCTCGGTTAGAGGAAGAGATTGTGAGACAGCTTAAAAAACAAAAAGTTATAAAAATAAAGTTTCTAAAGAGTGTCGAAAATATAAAAGATAATATAGGAGAGACTGTGAAAGATTTAGCGGGTAAGTGTGGAGCGAATATTTTAGAAATAAGGGGGTTATCCGCTATTCTTGTCTCCAAAAAGATAAAAACAATTAAAGGAAAAAGAAAAAAACAGATCGAAAAAGAAGAATTAAAATGAGAGGAAAATTAGGGTTATATATTAGTTGGTTTGTTTGTTTCAAGGTGTTGATGGTATGACGTCGATATTCGATGTGCCTCCTTTAAGTTTAATTGAAGTAACGGCTGCGGCTTTAAAGGAGTATGAGACAATTAAGCCGCCTAGTTGGGCTAAATTTGTGAAAACTGGGGCTCATAAAGAGAATCCTCCAGAAGATGCTGAAAATTGGTGGTTTATTAGGTGCGCTTCAATCCTTAGAAAAGTCTACGTTAAGGGTCCAATAGGCCAAGAAAGGCTTAGATCGCTTTATAGCGGGAGGAAAAATAGGGGACCAAAACCCGATAAATTTGTCAAGGGAAGTGGTTCAATAATTAGGAAAGCGTTACAACAACTTGAAGAAGCTGGTTTGTTAGAACAGACAAAAAAAGGAAGGCGCATAACGGCTGAAGGCATTTCCCTCCTCAGCAAAATAGCGGCGGAAATCGGGTCTAAATAGAAAGCATTAAAAACCGCTTAATAACATCTAAAAATAGGATTAAAGCTAAAAATAAGAAAGTTTTAAATTAGTAGTTTTGTTATTACCATTAGGCGATTAGGTTTTTAATACATATTTGTTATCTTTTCTATGTTTTATTCTATTGAACCGTTGTGGTGGTAGGTTTTGTCTGAGGACGAAGAGCTTGAGAGGATTCGTCAAGAAAGGATGGCTGAATATCAGAAGCAGATGGAGGAAGCTGCGAGGCAGGAAGAGGCAAAACAGAGATTGGAGATGCAAAAACAATCAATTCTTAGGCAGATTTTAACCCCTGAAGCAAGATCAAGGTTAAATAATTTAAAAATAACGCCTGAGAGGACTCAACTTGCAGAACAGTTAGAGCTCTATTTGATAAATGCGTATCAAGCTGGTAGGATAACAAACAGGATAACAGATGAGCAGTTGAAAGACATATTAAGGCAGCTTGCTAAAAGAGAAAAGGAGACAAAAATCGTCTTCAAGAGAAAATAATAGGATTAGGAAAAAGATTGGTTTTTTGACCGAGGGAAATATAAAATGGCTAGAAACAAACCTTATGGAAAAAAGAAAAGGTTAGCAAAGGCTGAAAAAAGCAATAGCGCCGTCCCTGGCTTCATAGTAGTTGCTACAAAAGGCAAGGTTAGAACATCTCCCAAAAGAAGACAATGGCGCGGAAGAGGAAGTCTCAAAGTATGAAAAAATAAAAAATTAAAAATTAGAGAAATCGCCTAATAAAAACTGTTTTTAGGATTTTATTAAAAAATAGAACTAAAGGGAGAAAAGTTCGGCGCTTTTTATTTTTTAGGGGGGTATAGGTTTTGCCATCTGGGAAGATATTGCTTGTACAGCCACCTTATCCTCAGGAGCTAGGGTATGAGGGTTTGAATATAAGACCGCCGCCTTTGGGTATATTATACTTGGCAAGTATTTTGAGACAGGGGGGTTTTGAAGAAGTCTCTGTTTTAGACGCGAACATTTTAGGTTTAAAGCAGGAAGATTTTGCAAAAATAGTTGAATCGGAACAACCGAAAATTGTTGGGATTTCTTCCCTTACCGCTACTTATTTTTCCGCGATACGGTTTGCAAGGGAGGCAAAAAAGATTTCTCCGGATTCTAAGGTGATTTTTGGTGGACCTCACGTTTCCTTTCTTAGTAGTGAAGTGCTTCGCTTAAATCGTTGTGTAGATTTTGTTGTTAGGGGAGAAGGGGAGAACACTTTTTTTGAGTTATGCAAAGCGCTACTTAATAGTGATTATGGAGGGGCTGTTGATGGTGGAAGAACCGATTTTCACGGGATTAGAGGTATAACTTTTAGGACGGATGGTAGGACTGTTCAGACAGAGGATCGACCTTATATTATGGATTTGGATATTTTACCCTTTCCTGCTAGGGATCTTTTACCTTTTGATATGTATGAGACTTCTAAGGGAAGGAAAAATTTTACTACGATAATAACTTCTCGTGGATGTCCTTATGGTTGTTATTTTTGCGCTACTTCTCCTTTTTGGGGTAGAAAATGGCGAGCTAGGAAGCCTTTAAAGGTTGTTAAGGAGATGGAGGAGTGCATCAATGAATTTGGCGTTCATACTTTTTTCTTTGGCGATGATAGTTTAAATCATTCGCCTGCCCACCTTGAGAAGTTATGCGACCTTATGATAGAGAGGAGAGTGTGTGAGGAGGCAGAATGGTGGTGTCAAGCAAGAGCAGATAGGGTATCGCCTAAGCTTTTGCAAAAGATGAAGAAAGCAGGTTGTATGCTGGTTCTTTATGGGGTGGAAACAGGATCTCAAGAGGGATTGGACAAGATAGGGAAGAGGGAGGAGATTGGAACGATTAAGAGGACTTTTGAATTGACACATAGGGTGGGCATTGAAACTATTGGCACCTTTATTTTAGGTTTGCCTTGGGATACTGAAGAGGGTATTAGGAAAACCGTAGAGTTTGCAAAAATTTTGGACCCTGCTTATGTTCAGTTCACTATTTTTACGCCTTTGCCGGGTTCTCAAGGCTGGGAAGATATAATTAAAGAGTGTGGGTTAAAAGATGATATTGATTGGCAACGGTTCACATGGTATTCTGACCCTACTACAGTCAGTAAAGGGTTTAATCCTTGTAAAAGTATTCAAGATCTTGAAGAGATGTTGATTAGGGCTTATTTACAGTTTTTATTTAGGAAAAAACAGCTTCCAAAGTTTGTGCTTAATCCTGTTTATCGTAGTCTTGGCAAGATAGGTATTAAGAGGATAGCTTATTACTTTTTAAGAAAACACGGGCTTATAAAAACAAAAATATAGGGAGAAGGGCATAAGGACAGGGCGCAATTTAGGGCTTTTAATAGATTAAGCAGGTTTCACTGAATAAGATAAAATTTTGTGGTTTTTATCAATATAGGAGTTTATGAGGAGAGAGCATATTTTAAAGCGATTTTTCATTTTTTTGTTATATAGGAGATGGGCTATTGAGCCAACTACTTGTTTTGGATTTAGCGGGGGTTCATTGGAGATTTTGACCGTTTTTGTTTCTATTTCTGAGGCGCGGGTAAGGATTCCAACCATTTTTTTGTCATAATTCTCTTCAGTAGTTGATTTTATTTGGATTAAGAAAGCATATATCTCGGCATTATCGGTTGGGAGGTTTGGTATTATGGTTTCTGCAAAGTGTTTTAGTATTGTGCGACAACTGTTTTCGAGGTCGTGAACAACAAATCCTGTGAAGGATGTGTTTTTTATAGATAGTTCTACGTTGTTCATCGTCATATTTTTGAAGAATTCTTGCATCCTTTTTATTCCCTTTAAGGGGTCTTTGCTATCGTATAAGAACTCTAATTTGAAGGCTATCATTGTTTCCAAGCTTTCCTCCTCTTTTCTTAGCCGTAATTCCTTGAGTTCTGAAAGTTTAAGCTCATTATTTGTTGATTCTTCGTTTTCGGTTACTCCTGAACAGTTAGAGTCATAAACCAAGTAATCTTTACAAAAATAACCGTTGATGTTAAACTCGACAATTATTGCGTCTTTTGGAGGCTTTAACCCCAATATTTTCACATCTTCTTGGGATATGAAAACAAAGGGATATTCTTGGCAGAGAAGAGGCTTTGCTATTTCATGAAGCAGGCAAAGATTGTCCTTTAAAAAATCGCAAACAAAAATTATGGTGTCATCTTCACCGCTTTCAAAGGGGAAAAAAACTTTTTTACAGAATTTTGGATTAGCAGCATGAAGCTTTTCTAAGTCTCTTATCGTGAGCTGCACCCTTATATTTTTACAACACTTGCCACATTTTATGCATTTGAAACGGGTGTTTTTTGTGGCGAAACTCGGCTTTTCTTTTATCCATATTCCACCATAAAAAGCGTGGAGCAAACCGTTTTTGTTTAAGATTTTGACCCCCTATAACAACTAAAGCAGTCGAATTCTCCTGTTGGTGAACAAGTAAGGTTTTTAAACAAGTGTTTTATTGTAACTTTTGTCGTTTATTACTCTTTATTTTATGATGAGTGTTTAAAAAGTTTTTAACATTGGCTAGTTTGGTCTACTTGCTTTTTAAAAGTGTTTGTGTTTTAAAGTTTTAAAGGACGTTTGAGTACGTTGAGTGAAGAGGAAATCGAGGTTATTGAAGAAAGGGTTTATGTTGTGCCTTTCTACCCGAAGCTCAAATATGTTCCAAGGTGGCGTAGAACGCCGAGGGCTATCAGGATGCTTAGAGAGTTTGTAAAAAGGCATATGAAGGCAGAAGGCGTGATAATTTCAGAGGAGCTTAATGAGTTTATATGGTCGAAGGGAAGTAAAAAACCGCCTAGAAAAGTTCGCGTTAAATGCAGTAAAGACAAGGAAGGGTTCGTTGAGGTTAGGCTAGCAGAAGCGGGAACCGAGATTCCTTTGTGAGAGTATAGAGGTTGATAGGGTGATTTCTCTGTCCAAGGAAGTTCTTCAAGATCGAAATAGTCAGCAGATTGTAAGGCTTAATTATAAGGGATCAGAGTGTATAGGTGTTTTCTTTCTAGCTACTGAGAGTTATGCCTTAATACCTAGGGGAAGCCATGAGAGTCTGAAAGAGATTGTTGAAGAAACCCTCCAAGTGCCAGTAATTGAGACGACGGCGGGGGAAAGTTCGTTGGTAGGCGTGTTGGTCCACGGCAATTCTTATGGTATACTATTACCGCATATCGCTTCAGATGAAGAGGTAAGCTTTTTACAGCATAAACTTGGATTAAAAGTGACATTAGTCCCAACAATGTATACTGCGTTAGGTAACGTGGTTTTAGGAAACGATTATGCTACAATAGTGCATCCAAAAATGGAGAAAGAAGCGGTGAAAGTTATCGAGGAAACTCTTGAAACGCCTGTTTACAAAGCGATAATAGGAGGAAGCCCCTTAGTAGGAGCCTATGCTGTAGCTACGAATAAGGGAGTCCTTTGCCACGTGAACTCTTCCCTTTCCGAGGTTAGGTGGCTTGCCCAAACCTTAAAAGTTGAAGAAGGTGGTGTAACGACCATAAATAGGGGTATACCTTATGTAAAGATAGGGCTTGTGGCAAACAGTGGAGGCGCCATTTGTGGTAAAACCACTACCGGACCTGAGCTTATGCGCATAAAAAGCATTCTTTTCTAAAAACCATGGTAAGGAGGATTTGATGGAGAAATGACTGATATGAAAATTTTCAGGGTTATTGGCACTTACCGGGATGTAAGGAACGGTTTTACACAAGCTTTTAAGTTTGAATTAAGGGCTTTAAAAGAGAAAGAAGCTAAGGAGAAAGTTTGTTCAGAATTAGGGTCTAAACACCGTATTAGTAGGCGTTTTATTAATATTGAACGAGTAGAGGTTGTAGGAGATCCTTCAGAAGTTGAAAACTCAATGATTCAATATTTTGCTTCTGAAAATGCTAAAATAATTAGATAGAGAGAGCGTGATGAAAATTGTCTAAAGAAGAAGAACTTAGGCAACTTATGACCCAAATAAGCGCGGTGGAATATCAAATAAGTTTTTTACAGCAACAGTTCGCCTCTTTAACGGAAAGAATTGCAGAGTTAAGAGTTTCTTTAAGTACCCTTAACAGCATACAAAAGACAAAAGACGAGGATATTCTGCTTCCTGTTGGGGGAAGTGTTTATGCTTTTGGAAAACTTATGGATAATTCTAGAGTCATAATAGGGCTTGGAGCGAACATCTTTGCTGAAAAGGGAATAGATGAGGCAATAAAAGACATAAACGAAAGACAATTAGAGATGGAGAGACTTCAAAAACAGATGAGACAACAACTTGAGCAACTTCAAGAAAACTTAACAGCTTTAAGAATTAAAGCGCAAAATCTAGCAAACCAACTCAGACAACAAGGAGGAGGAATGTAAGCTTAAAAGCAGAAAAGCTTAAAAACCCCTTACCTCCTTCTTAAAATCCTTACCTCTTTCTTATTCAGGTTAAACATGGTTTTAGAGGGAAAAAATTGTTTGAGAAAATTAAGTCATCGTTTAATAAGCTTACAACTAAGGAGCTTACTGACAAGAATATGGATGAGGCTTTTTGGGATCTACAGCTTTCTCTTTTGCAGAGTGACGTAGCCCTCGAGGTAGCGGAAGCAATAACTGAAAAAGTAAAGGAGAAACTAAAGGGTAAAAGAGTTGGTAGGTTTACTGACTTGAAAACTTTGCTAGAAGAGGCTCTTAGGGAGAGTATAAAGGAGATTTTGACCCCTAAATCGAGCATAGAAATCCTTGCCTTGGCTGAAGAAAATAAGGGGAAAAAAGAGCCGTTGGTGATAGTTTTTTTAGGAGTAAACGGTACCGGTAAAACTACCACCATCGCTAAAATTGGTCGAATGTTAAAGAAGAAGGGGTACAATGTTGTTTTTGCGGCAAGCGATACTTTTCGCGCTGGTAGTATAGAACAGCTCGAGGAACATGGGCGTAGAACGGGTATAAGGGTTATTAGGCACGATTATGGCGGAGATTCTGCAGCGGTGGCTTATGACGCGATACAGCACGCGATGGCAAAAGGGGTGGATGTAGTTTTAATAGATACCGCTGGAAGGATGCAGACAGATAAAAACTTGCTTGAAGAAGTAAATAAGATAGTCAGGGTTTCGAATCCTAAGCTAACAATTTTTGTGGGGGATGCTCTTGCTGGTAATGACGCTGTTGAACAGGCGAAAAAGTTTAATGAGGCAGTAGGTTTTGACGCCGTTATCTTAGCAAAAGTTGATGCTGACTCTAAGGGAGGAGCCGCTCTTTCGATAACTTTTGCCACAGAAAAACCTATCATTGCTGTAGGTACTGGTCAAAAATATGATGATTTGGCTTCATTTAGCCCTGAATGGTTTCTAAGCAAAATCTTAGATTAGCCGGCTAAGAGTTTTATAAAAAGGTTTAAACGCGTTTTAAAAATTTTGAACCGGAGGTAAAGCTTTTGGTTAGTCTTAAAGGGAAAAATTTTTTGACTCTTCAAGATTTTTCCCCAGAAGAACTCCATTTACTCCTTGAGACCGCTAAGGATTTTAAAAGGAAGCTAAAGAGAGGAGAACCCCACGAAATTTTAAAAGGAAAATCCTTAGCCATGGTATTTCAAAAACCCTCCCTAAGAACAAGGGTATCTTTTGAGGTTGGAATGCAACAACTTGGGGGGCATGCAATCTACCTTGGACCAAGCGACATAAAGTTAGGAAAAAGGGAGACTATAGGAGATGGTGCAAGGACATTAAGCCGTTATGTCGACGGAATAATGGCGAGGGTTTTTGCCCACTCAGACGTGGAAGAACTTGCAGAATATGCAACCGTGCCTGTAATAAACGGTTTGTCGGATCTTTTACATCCTTGTCAAGGGTTGGGGGATCTTTTAACGGTTTGGGAGAAAAAAGGAAAGCTTAAAGGATTAAAACTAGCCTTTATAGGCGACGGTAACAACGTTTGTAATTCTCTGCTTTTTGGTTGTTCAAAACTCGGCATTAACATAAGTGTTGGTTGCCCGAAAAAATACGAACCTCCAAAAGAAATCGTGGAAAAGGCTTTAGAAAATGCGGAAAAATCTGGGGCAAAAATAGAGGTTTTAACCTCGCCAGAAGACGCTGTTAGGGAAGCAGACGTTATTTACACTGATGTCTTTGTGAGTATGGGTTTTGAAAAGGAAAGAGAAGAGCGTATAAAACTGTTTCTTCCAAAGTACCAAGTTAATGAAGAGTTAGCAGCGTTTGCAAAGAAAGAGTACATATTTATGCATGATCTTCCAGCCCATCGCGAAGAGGAAGTTACTTCAGAGATAATTGATGACCCTAAACATTCGGTTGTATGGGATCAAGCAGAAAATAGGCTACATGCTCAAAAAGCGATCCTTGCCCTAATCCTACAATAAAAACAAAAATTTAGGGATTTTTATTTCCCTTTATTCTTTAGAAATGTTTTCTTATCTCTTCGGCAAGTTTTTCAAGTTCTGACCTTTCAGGTTTTTGGGCATGGTGGTAGAACTCGCTTAAAACTTTATTTATGGGATCATCAACCCATTTTGGAATGATGTGGGTGTGAGAATGAAATACTGCTTGCATTGCTGCTTTCTCATTTGCTTGTAGTATAAGTATTCCTTCTGCATTCACCGCTTTTTTAACTGCAAGAGCGACTTTTTTAACTGCTTTATACAGGTCACCTACCTCTTCTTCCGGGAGGTCAAGCAGGTTCCTATAATGCGTCTTAGGAATCACTAAAGCATGTCCTCGAGCAATAGGCGCTATATCAAGGAAAGCAAAGGTTTTTTCATCTTCATAGATATGTGAACTCGGAATTTTTCCAGCAACAATACCACAAAAAACACAATCTTCAGCCATTAATTATCTCTCCTAAAGCTCTTAAATAATGAAAAAATTATGTTTAAGCTTTAATAATATTTTTTCAAAAATTTCCCACTTCTTCTTAAGGAAATTAATCTTCTAATCTTTTTAGATTTTTTGAGAAAGTTGAATTTCATATTCATCATAATTTTCCCTTATTAATTCATTAATTTGGAGGCTTTTTTTGGGTCGTTTGTTATGGAAGTTTTTGCTATTAGAGCTGCAAAGAATATTATGATTGCTGCTGTTAGGAACGGCAGTCTTGGATTTTGAATGTAGAAAAAGGCCCCGATTGGTCCTCCTATGATCAAGCCGAAGTACCATGCGGTTCCTGTTCCTGAGTGTATAAGGGCTAAGACCTCTCTTCTTCCCTTTCTTAAAGCATTAGTGGTGCTACTGTCTACAAACCAGATGATCCCAATGTAAACTATGACTATTCCAATGGTGAGGATAGATATATTCGTAGCTATTCCTTCAACTATTAAACCCACCGCCATAACGTTAAGTCCTAGGAAAATAAAGGGTTTGGTGCCATGAAGATCAAGCATTCGTGTTCCAACTAAAAAACCGAAAACTGCTGAGGCCCCTGATGCTATAGCTATTAATATACCAATCTCTTGGTATGTAACATTGATAACTTCAAAAGCGTAAAGGCTTAGGTAAGGCGTGGTCATTCCTGCAGCCATTCCCTCTAAAATAAAAAGGAGAAAAATTGGCCTGAGATTCTTTTCTCCAAGAACTTTAATCCTTTCTTTTATGGAAACTTTTTTCTTGCCGTTTTCTTCATCCCCCATACTTCCTTTTATTTCTTTATTGATAGTGTTTTCCGTTTCTATTCTTTCGATATCGGGCTTACAAGCTAGAAATGGGAAGATAAGACCTGCAGTTAAGAGGATGATTATGGATGGGAGAAAAATCATGCGAGGTTCGAAATTTTCAAAAACAAAGCCTGCGACTATGGATCCTACCATTAATCCTATGACGCCTGAAGCTGTCACCCTGGTTTGTAGTTTACCTAACCTGGTTTTGGAGATAAGGCCCATAAAGCTTCTAACCGAGATAAACTCAATGGTAACACCGAAATTAAAAAAGCATAGCAGGAGGGCTATGAGGACAATAGAGTTAGTAATCATTATTAAAATAATGACTAAAGCGTTGCTTAGAAGGGCGAATGTTACGACTTTTCTTTTTTGTATTTGATCTATTTTTAAGCCTGAAGGTATTCTGAAGATTGCGGTAGTAGCATACATAAGGACAACAATTGAGCCCATGAGTATTGCTGCCTCTGTATCACGATATCCAAATTCTGCAACGAAGTAGAGAGGTATAAATACGAAGATTAAGCTGCGAGAGAAGTTGATGGCAAAGTGGGCTCCCAAAAAAGGGAAAGCGGTTCTTGTCTCGCTGCTAATCGTTCCTAGCATCGCTGTTTCCACCAACTTAATTTAGTAATTTTAAATGGGATCATATTTTTTGAATAGGGAATATTATTGTTATAAAGTCTTTAGAGATAGTTTTAGGTGCTCATTAACTTTTCTCTTCTCTTTAATTTTGGAACGGTTTAAAAGTGAAAAAACATATTAAATATTGTTTTCAAGTGAAAATGCTTAGCTTATAGTCTAATAGTTTGTTTTTGTCATGTTTTCTTTTTGAACAGTGTTGTATGAAAGGGGTTGACTACTACGAGCATTCCAGTATCTAAAGCTTTTAGGAGTAAAGAGTTGGCTAAAAAGGTAGTTGGAAAGATTAACGAGATTATGCCAGAAGATGACTTGATCAAAGTTTGCCATGTTTGTGGAACTCATGAGTACGTTATTTCTAGGCATGGACTGCGCTCTCTTCTCCCGAAGAATTTAGAGGTTATTGCTGGTCCAGGCTGTCCTGTATGTGTTACGCCGTCCCACGATATTGATGAAGCTATACTTCTTGCAAATAATGGGAAAGTTATTTGTACTTATGGGGATATGATGGTTGTGCCTGCTACCCAGGAGTCCCTTTCTAAAGTTAAGGCAAAGGGCGCGGATGTGAAGGTCGTCTATAGTCCTACAGATGCCGTCAAATTTGCTAAGAAAAACCCGGATAAAGAGGTAATATTTTTCAGCTTAGGGTTTGAGACTACTGCACCAGCAACAGTTGCAGAGATTTTAAACAAACCCCCCGAAAATTTCTCAGTCCTTACATCTCACCGTTTGATTCCGCCTGCTATGGAACTCCTCATGGGTATTGGCGACATTCATATTGACGGGTTTTTATGTCCAGGCCATGTTGCAACGATTATCGGTGTTAAGCCTTTCAAGGTTTTTGCTGACGCTTACGCGATGCCTGCCGTAGTTGCTGGTTTTGAGCCGGATGATGTGTTGTTATCCCTTTTTATGATGGTTCGCCAGATTTATGAAGGGAAACCAAGGGCTGAAAATGAATACACACGTTGTGTGAGTTTTGAAGGAAATTTGAGGGCTCAAGAATTCTTGGAAGAAGTTTTTGATGTGGTTGATGCACATTGGAGGGGTATAGGGAAAGTGCCTTATTCAGGATACGCCTTAAAAAAAGAGTATGAAGAGTATGATGCAAGAAAACGGTTTGAATCATTACTTGAGAAGGTGGGGGAGTCGCGGGATATACATCCTGGCTGTAGTTGTCATAATGTTATGCTTGGAAAAATTAAGCCCACAGAATGCAAACTTTTCATGAAAGCATGTACACCCCAGTCTCCCTACGGTCCTTGCATGGTTTCAATGGAAGGAACATGCGCGATCTATGCAAGATATGGTAAACAAATGAAGACAGAACTATGAAAAAATAAGACAAAAAAGAGCGAAATTTGGTGAGAATTTGGAGACATTTTTAGACACTATTCCCCAAGAAAAAGGAACTTACCTCCTTTTAGTCCAGGTGGAAGATAACCCTATTATCCATGCTACCAAGAAAAAGTGGATGTTTGAAAAAGGTATCTATGCATATATCGGCTCAGCAAGAAATACCGGAGGTCTAAGGGCAAGAATTGGAAGACATTTAAAACAAGATAAAAAGATGTACTGGCACATTGATTATTTACTCGCAAACCCCAATGTAGAAATTATAGGAACAATTTTTACAACTTCTAAAAAAAATCTAGAATGCAAAGTCGTAAAAACTTTAATTAAAGAAGGGACAGGAACACCTTACGCTAAAAGATTCGGCTCTTCTGAATGCAAAAAAGGTTGCCCCTCTCACATAATCAAGCTTAGTACTGATACTACTCCACTAAAAATAAAAGGAATACTTTCAACCAAGTTTCACCAAAAAACATTCTTTATTGCAATTTTTTAAGGCAAGAAGGGCTTTTTTGTTTTTCCGACTTTTTATGATTTATATATTTTTAAGATAAAAAATTACAATTATGGATATTAATATGGATACTAATACTATTAATTAACAAATTATTAAGATAAAAAAATTTATAGTTATACATTTTATTAATATTATATAGAAACAAAGTAATAACTCTAGATTTTTGATTCCGAGGACTTTCTTATTTAGGGCAGGGTTACTAAATGGATCGCGTTAAGACAACCATCCCGGGTTTTGAAGAAATGATTAAGGGGGGGTTACCTAGTAGTGAAACTTATGCTTTAATTGGTCCTCCTGGAATTGGAAAAACTATTTTTGGGTTACAATTTTTATATGGGGGAATTAAATTGGGAGAAAATGGAGTTTGTGTTACTCTAGATGAAGCTACAGAATCATTGCTAGAAACAGGAAAATCTTTTAATTGGGATTTTGAAAGATTTATCGGCGAGGAAAAGCTGATTTTTCTAGATTCTTCGCCTTACAAAGGATTTCATGAAGATGAGTATTTTATTCATTCAGAGGATTCTGTTCTCGGAATGCCCGTTTTTAACACAAATAATTTGATCAAAAATATTGTTGAAGCTGTTAAAAAAGTGAAGGCACGTCGACTATTTCTTGATTGTGTAACTATGATAGAGCTTCAAAATAGAGAACCGTTTTCTCTAAGAACAGACCTTCTTGGTTTAAAGAGGGCTTTGAAATCGTTAAATGTAACCACTATTTTATCTTTTGAAGCAAAAAACGGGCAAGTTTTAGATTATATGGGGTTTGAAGCTTATATTTCAGACGGGGTTATAATTTTAGGTAGAAAAGACTTGGGGGACAGAAAAGTTCGATACATAGAAGTGCTTAAAATGCGTCATACATCTCATATCGAAGAAAAAAGACAGTTTAGGATTACTAATGAAGGAATTATTATTTATCCAGAAAAAGGACCTTTCTTGTAAAAAACAAAAAAACTCTCTAAAAATAGTTTTTTAGAGAGGTAATTTTCAAAGCTTCTCCAACGTAATAACGTGTTTTTATAGGGGGCCGAAAGTTGGCGGTGTGGAGAATCTCGGGTTAAAACGCTTGAATAATTTAGATGATTTAGCGGTGATAAGGAGGAAAATGGGTTGATAACTAATGTTTATATAATAAGGCATGATGGTTTACCTCTTGTTTCGTGGGGGCTTTTTGAAAGTCATCCTTTAGAGCTCATTTCGGGCTTTTTAAGTGCTATTTTATCATTTTCCACGGAATTGGGCTCGAAAAAACTTAATCTTCTTGATTTTGGGGACAAGAAATTTATTTTTAAAATTGAGAGCGATTTACTTTTTGTCTTGGTAGTGACAGAATATAGGGATTTTGCTGAGGGTATTGGGGTTTTAGAACTTATTGCTTCAAAATTTCAGGAAAATTACAATTTAAAAGAGGCGTTAAAATCGAACGTGGATATGTCATATTTTAAAAATTTTGAGGAGGATATTGTGACCATCGTCAAAGGCCCTATTGTGAGGGTTCAGGAAGAGCTTTTTGAGCTTTGTAGTAAGCAGGAGATAAAGGCATGTGCAACCATCACGATGAAGGGCACCACGTTCTTACATGCTGAATCACCATATTTTTCAGGAGATTTAAAGCCGATTATTGATTTCGTAGTTTATTTTATTAAGGGTCATAAAATTCTTGGTCGAGGACAACCCATCGAGTTATTCTTCTCCGATGACATTGGGCATATTTTTATTCTTCACATAGTTTCAGACATCTATTTTTTTGTATTGGCTGAAAAAAAGTATTCATACACCTCGATCAGACGTATTATAAATCCGCTGTTAAATGAGTTAAGATCTGCCTTTAAAATGGTTTCACCTGATTTCTTCTATGGACTAGAAACAAAAGATATTATTGAATCGTTTTTAGTATGGGCTAAAGATATTTATCCTTTTTCTAGTTTAAACTTGGACTTGTATGATATCATTTTTGAGCCTTTAATACCGTATGATAATCGTTTTGTTCACTTTGATGCAATATTTCAACGTGGAAAAAGGTTCATTTTTTTGAGGGTTATTAAGGGAGCATTTCCCGCTTCAGACAAAAATGTTGAACAGGTTGTTTTTGATGTTAAATCGGTGTTAGGTGATAAAGAACTGATAATGGCAATATTATTGGGCCCAGAAGGAGTTTCAAAGAATGCGATTATAGCTGCTAAAAGACTACCAATAAGGATAAATGAGTTCTTTAAGTTTGTAACGCTTGTAACCATAGAAAAAGGAGAATTTAAAATAGTACCCTACGAAAAGCTCGTCCCTACTTAAAATTAAATTTGATATAATTTTATGGGTTAATTTTGGATATGATTTTTTAAACTTGTTTTTTCTTATTTTTCTATTGATGCGGAGAGGTAGCCGACTATTGCGTCTTTTGACCCTCTTACATCGTAAGATGTCGCGTATTTTAGTGTTCTTCCTTTTGTTGCGCCTAAGGCTTTTGCTGCTATTATGCCGGCTGCCACGGGAGCACAACCGCACATCGTGAGCCCTTCATTTATTACAAGATCAATGAGGCCTTTAGCGTCGAGAGATTCTATGGTTTTGATTATTTTTCCATCTGTTTCATGTACCCACCCGATTACCTTTTCAATGGGCGAAGTTCCTATAGGATAGTAGCCATACATGGCACCATAATGTGTTAAGTCTGTAGAAGAGACTATGAACACTTCTTTCTCTGATTCTTTTATTGCTGAAGCAACGCCTTCACCAGCCTCTTTAGAGGTGTTATAATCCATTAACCCCATGGCTATTGGGACAATCTTAAAGGATTCAGCTCCAAAAATATATTGTAGAAATGGTAATTCAACCTCTAGAGAATGCTCAGGGCGATGAGGTCTGTCTTCCTCGCTTATCACAACACTCTTTTTCTCTATAGTTCTTGCAAGCTCCGTATCGATCTCGGTTAAACCTAAAGGGCTTTCCCAAAACCCGCTACTCATAAGGGCTACACCCGGCCACCCGTAATGGCTGGGTCCGATAATGACTACAGTGTCTGGTCTTCCTTCTGAAGCTAAAGCATAAAAACCGTGGGCAGCAATCTGGCCACTATAATAATATCCTGCGTGAGGACTAACTATGCTCAAAATACCTCTTTCAGCAATTTTTTCACCGATGGAGGGAAGTTTTCCAGGTCCAAAATCTCCCAAAAAACAGGCCTCCAACTGTTTAAGCAAACTATTCTTATCAACAGTTTCATAAAAGCCATACGCGGCAGGCTTACGCACTTTCAAACAAAAATCCCCCTAAAAAAGCTCAATAAATTGATAACAAAAGCCTTCCTTTTAAATTTCTCGCAACAAAAATATATATTTATTACCATAATGGTTAAAGTTTTTTGGAGAGTTTTTTTTGATGGCAAGGAAGAATAGAGGTTTTTTCATAGTTTTTGAGGGTATTGATGGTTCAGGGACCAGCACACATACACGGAAGGTCTCTACATGGCTTAGGAATTCAGGGGCTGAAGAAGTGGTACAAACAAGTGAACCCACAAAAGGCAAGATAGGGCGACTGATAAAGGAACGGTTAAAAGAAGGAGGAGAGGAGAGAGGTAACAATATTGAGGAGGCAGTTATTGATGCTCTTCTTTTCGCAGCGGATCGGGTAGAACATGTAAAAAAAGAGATTTTACCCGCTCTTAACGAGGGAAAGATAGTGGTTTGTAGCCGTTATGTTGAAAGCTCGATCGTTTACCAAACCACGCAGGGATTAGATACAAATTTTATGGAGAAGATAAACAAGTATACGGTAAACCCTGACCTCGTAATAATCCTCGATATACCTCCAGAAATAGCCTTAAAAAGGGCAAAAAGGAAGAGATGGGAAAAATTTGAAAACAAACTTTTCTTAACAAAGGTAAGAGAACTCTACAAAAAAAGGGCAAAAGAAAAAGGATACACCCTCATAAACTCTAACCGTAACATAAAAGAGGTAGAGAAGGATATCCAAAAAATCGTTTTAAAACACCTAAAAGAAACATTAAAAATCCAGATCGAAACCGAAAAACAATAATAATGAGAAAACCTATTATCACCTTGGTGGCGATGAGGAAAGAGCAAAGAACCTGAAAAAAGATGAGGGATCGATGGGCAGTCCGAGCCTCCGCCACAACGCAAAGAAGTTTACGGAGGGAAAGAAATCAACGTTGGGACTTAAGGCGTTCTAACACCTCAGAAAAAGTTAAATCTTCTTCGATTAAAACCTGCTTTTCTCGGGATTTTAAACCTTTAACTATTTTAATCTTCGAAGAGCTCAAACCAAATGTTTTAGACAAAATTTTTACTAATTCCTTGTTTGCTTTCCCGCCCGTGGGGGGAGATTTTAAAAACACAACAATAAATCCCTCATTTTCATCAAAAAAAACTTCTGATCTCCCACTTTTTGGCTTCACAAAAACATTAAGAACAACACCATTACCCGAACCATCACTAACAATAATATCCACAATTAACACCAAAAAAATACAAAAAGAAAATTTATACGATTGAAAGGTTTAAACAGTAAGCTTAAATATTTTTCACTGTAAGGGTTACAAAATACACCATGAAGATAGTATATAGTGAGAAATTATGGCATTAAAAGAGGTATTAGATGTACTAGCGCGTCTTGGACTATCAGAGTATGAATCAAAAGCTTATGTTGCTCTTTTAAGAAAAGATGGAGCAACAGCAAGCGAGATAGCTAATGAATCAAAAGTGCCAAGAACACGGATATATGACGTGTTAAACTCGTTAATTGAGAAGGAGTTTATAGATCCTGAGAAAAGTAGGCCAATTAAGTTTTATGCTAGGCCTGTTGAGGAGACTATTTTACGCTTAAAAAAGCAGTTGGATAGCGAAATCGATGTGGCAATAGATGAAGTGCGGAAACTTCAGAAAGATGTTGAACAAGAGCGTATGATAATGTTTATGATCAGAAATGAAGAAAGCCTTAACAATTATATAAAACGTTATATAGAGGAGGCAGAGCAGACAATTAATATATCCCTTGATTCCATTGATGATCTTCTCAACCTCTGTAATTTACTTCTAAAAGTAGTGAAACCGCCAAAATCTGTAAAAGTATGCATTGACATTTACACTGACATAAATCAGTTAAAGAATGAGGATGAAAAATTAAATAAACTTAAACCTTTGCTTAACCGCTTTGATGTAAAATTACTTCCATTACCTTATATGTTTAGTACTATCCTCATTGATTATAAAAAGATCATAGTGTATCTTCAGGAGAACAAGCAGGGATTTTTAATGAGTATAGGTAGTTCTATGAGGGAAATGCTTGAGCCTGCTGTATCAGATTATAGGGCGAGATTACCAAGTTTACGTGATTATCTATGAAAAATGATTGTTTTTTGTTTAAACGTTTTATTTTTTCTTTGGGTTTTTTGAGGTGAGGTACTTATGGGAGTATTGCTATTCATAAGAAAAACAGGTAAAATGAGACTAATTGATGATAAAGGCATAGTTCGTGGGGAGTGGGAAGCAAGGAATAATACGGTGGAAGGGCGGGAACCTGTACCCTTAGGCGTTCATAAAATAAATACACGCCCAGGGGATGTGGTTTACTATGATGAGCAAAACTCAAAGTATGAGAGCCAAGGGCCCCTTTTCATCGCTATAGGCGATTACGAGAAGATGGATGAGGATGCTAAGCGGAGGTCAGGTATTCACGGTCATGGGAGAAAACCAAGCATTGAGCACCTTACAAAGGGGTGTATTCGGATGTGGAATGAGGAGGTCTTGGAGATGTTTGAAAAGATTCAAGAGCTTAGAAAAGAAGAAGAGAATGTGGAAGAATTTGTAATAATATTAGAAGAGGAGGGAAAATAGGACACTAATGAGAGGTTTTTGATTGGGAACAAAAATTCGGGGTTTGATGGGGGGGTTCATGAGATGGTAGATGAAGTAAACGATAAAGCAGGGGATATTGGAAGGGTGTTAAAGGACAGGGAGGCATGGCTTCGGGGAGAGGCGGTTGAAAAACTAAGAAAAGCTCCTGAAGAGGAGATTGAATTCTTCATAGAAAAGCTTATTGATATGCTAAGTGAGGATAGGGATCGGTGGATTAGGGAGGAGATATTTGAAGCTCTTTGGATCGCTATTGAAAGGGGTATGAAGGTTCCTTTTGAGAAGATCGTTGAGAAGCTTGAGGATCCTGATTGGAGGCTTAGAGAGATAGTCGTTAGATTATTAGAGGCTGCCTTAGAAAAGGGTATAGAGGTCCCAATTAAACTTATTTTAGAAAAACTCGATCATGACGATTGGAGGTTTAGAAAAGACGCTTTAAGAGTTCTTAAAAAAGCCGTTGAGAAGGGTAGAAATGTTCCCTTAAAAAAGGTTCAAGAAATGGTTTCAGATGAAGAGGAAGTTGTCAGGTTAGAAGCTGCGAAAATCCTTGACGAATCAGGAATAAAATAGGACGAATATTTATTGAAGTTTTTAAGCGAATCTATTTTAAATTCATTATCTTGTTTTTGAGGTGATATGTTTTGAAGGTGGAAAAAGTGAGGTATGAGGTTGAATGGACTGAAAAAGAAACAGAAAAGAGAGAGGAAAAAAGGAAACATAAGGTTATTATTATGGGGGCTGCGGGTAGGGATTTTCACAATTTTAACGTCTATTTTAGGGATAATGATAAGGTTGAAGTTGTGGCTTTCACAGCGACTCAGATTCCTGGTATCTCCAAGAGGGTTTATCCTACAGAGCTTGCTGGGCTTAACTATCCTGCTGGTATCTCGATTTATCCTGAGGAAGAGTTGCCCAACTTGATCCGTGGGTTTGATGTGGATGAAGTGGTTTTTGCTTATTCTGATGTTTCCCATGAGTATGTGATGCATAAGGCTTCGATAGTTTTAGCAACTGGAGCGGATTTCCGCCTTATGGGACCGAAAAGCACTATGCTTAAAGCGAAGGTTCCCGTGATATCTGTTTGTGCTGTCCGTACGGGGGCTGGGAAGAGTCCTACTTCTAGGGCTATTTCAAGAATCCTTTCAGAAAAAGGTTTGTGCGTTGTGATTGTGAGGCATCCTATGCCTTATGGAGATTTGAGCAGACAGGCTTGTCAGAGATTCTCCTCTTATGAAGACTTGCATAAACAGGAGGCGACAATTGAGGAGAGGGAGGAGTATGAACCGTATATTGAGATGGGATTTACGGTTTATGCGGGCGTAGATTATAAACAGATTCTTTTAGAGGCTGAAAAGGAGGGAGATGTGATTTTGTGGGATGGAGGTAATAATGATTTTCCTTTTTATAAACCAGATCTTCATATTGTGGTTGTTGATCCTTTAAGGCCAGGACATGAGCTGAGGTATCATCCAGGAGAGACTAATGTTAGGATGGCTGATGTGATAATAATTAATAAAGTGGACTCAGCGGATGAAACTGCAATAAAAACTGTTGAGAGGAATGTCAAATCCCTCAATCCTGATGCCTTGATTGTAAAAACGATTTCGAAGATAGAGATTGAGGGGGATGGCAGTATTATAAAGGGTAAGAAGGCTTTGGTTGTGGAGGATGGTCCTACTCTCACTCATGGTGGTATGCCTTATGGAGCGGGAACTCTTGTTGCGAAATGTTATGAAGCAGGAGAACTCATTGATCCTCGAGAGTTTGCTGTAGGATCAATTAAGGAAGTTTATAATGTTTATAAACACTTGGGCCCTGTTCTTCCAGCGATGGGTTATAGTCTAGAACAAATCGAAGAACTTAACGAAACTATAAAAGCTTCAGGGGCAGATGTAGTAGTAGTGGGAACCCCTATAGACTTACGAAAAGTAGCCGATATAAAAAAGCCTACAGTTAGGGCGAAATATTCCATAGAAGAGACAGGAAAACCGACTTTAGAAGAAATTATTTTCCAATTTTTAGAAGTTAAAATGAAAAAATCCGGTAAAGAATAAGATAAAAACACATCATGAAGGGTAAACAAACTCTTTTTTTTACGTGTAGTATATTCTACTATATTCAGGGACTTCTTCATCCTCTTTGCTTAATAGCCTCCCCTGTTCAAAGACTACTTCTATTTTTTTAGGCATATCATGTTTTTTTTCTAAGTGTAATAACCAGCATTTGTTGTAGATATCACCGTGTACTACTGCGCCATCTTTTTCGCAGATAAAGGCTATCTCGTTTTCAAAGAAAGGTTGACCGCATGCGTCACATATTTCAGGCTTTTTTAATTTTTCTTTTTTCAAAGGAATCCTCTTTACTTTTTTAATATAATCTTTTTTTACGAGATAAAAAAAGTTTGCGAATTTTTGAGGAATATCTTATTTTCTCTCCCTTTCTTTGTTTTTTTCTATTTTTTATATGTGTTCTAAGATTTCTTCGCCTAGTTTTTTCATTGATAAGAGTATGAATCCTAAGTTTGCTTTTTTTGTTGTAAGTGCTAAAAAGATTGCTTTCTCTTCTATGCTTGTTAGGATGAGGTAGCCTTGTTCTCCTGCTAGTAAAACATGTTGTAGGGTTCCTCTTTTTAGTTCATTGACTGCTCTTTCTCCCACGCTTAAGAGGGCTGCGCTCATAGCACCCATAATAACGTCAGAAGTTGTAGAGTATTTGCCTTTAAACTTTGAAACAATTGGCAATCCTTCAGGAGTGATTAAGGCAGAAGCTTGAACTCCGCGTGTTATCCTTTGCAATGTAGCAAGCATTCCAATTAAAATAGTTTTTTCTGTTCCTTCTATTTTTGAAGACAAGAAAAGAAACCCCCATCGATCTTATGGTAAAAATAGGCGTAATATTTTTCCCTATTTGTTTTTTCAGAGGATTTCAATCGCCTCATTATCTAAATATTTGTTTTTGTCTTTAATATTTTTAATGGCGGGGGTTTAAGTTTCCTTTATGGCTGAAATAATTTTTTTCAAGCTTTTTCCGCCATCATTGAGGACTGTTTTTTCGATAAAAGTACCTTGAACGATCAATTTAGCTCCTGCCTTGATAACATCTTTTGCATGTTCTGGCGTATTTATCCCGCCTCCCACCACCACGGGAATATCGATATTTTGAGAAACCGTTTTGACAACTTCGATTGGAACAGCTTTCTCAGCCCCAGAACCCGCCTCTAAATAGACAAGCTTAAAGCCCAAGTATTGAGCAGCCAAAGCATAGCTTAAAACGACTCCAGGCTTGTTTCGAGGCAGGAGATTCACATCCCCCACAAAAGACACAGTAGCCCCAGGTTCCAATATGAGATAAGCCATGGGTATGGGTTCAAGATTCCATTGTTTAATAAAAGGAGCACTCAAAGCTTGGGCTCCTGAGACCCAATATACATTTCTACTGTTTAAAAGGCTCATAAAAAATACAGCATCAGCATACTTTGAGAGTCCGCTAACGTTTCCTGGAAATAGTATCACGGGGACATCTACTTTACTTTTGATCTTTTGAATTGTCTCGTCAAGGATGCCAAAAGCTGTACTGCCACCAACCATTATAGCGTTAGACCCTGAAGCAATGGAGATTTCAGCGATTTTAGAAGCTTTTTCTGGGGGTGTTTTCATAATATCTGGATCTATTAGTGTGAGGTGTACTACACCTTCTTTGGAAAAGATTTCGTTTAAATAGTTCCAAACTTTGCCCATGGGTAACTTCCTCTAAAAATCTTAGAGACAGTTTTTTATAAAAATTGCTGTATTAAGATAAAGATTATGATTTTTTTGTATGCTTTTCTCTTCACCCTCTCGCCTAAATTTGAGTCTTTAAAATCCTCAAGGATTCATCTTGATAACCCCATTATAACTCCATCAAAAATAGATATATAATATTAAGATTAAAGAAAAGATAGAAGTGTTTTAAAAAGATGAAATTAGAATACAAGATTTTTATGAACATTTTTTGCCACATTAAGCATTTTCTTAAGGTGATATGAGATGGTTAATGCTGGATTGGTTGGGATTACTGCTATAATAACTTTTAGCATCGTTTTCATCTTATTTTATTGGAAAGAGCAGGCTGCTAAAAAGCCGGATAAACCTACTCATTCTATGAAGATTAGTGAAGCCATCAGGAAAATTCAGCAACTTGGGCGTACTGGTGAGTTTAAGGAGGGCATGATTCTAATTTATAAGACGCTTGAAGGTATTGCTGCTCAGTTCTTGGGAATAAGAAGAAAACCAAGTCAAACGCCTCGAGATTTTGTTAATCAACTTTCTTCTTCTGGGAAAGTTAACGCTATACAAGCGCTTTCGATAGTTTCATCCTTTGAGCGAGCGTTTTATGGGGATAAACTGGTTTCACAAGA
>Ga0209636_10000405_pt1 | contig 41277 bp, 32 predicted proteins | sample DeeMarSWOR152_54_FD_187464 | JGI IMG/M metagenome (GOLD analysis project Ga0209636, IMG submission 187464) | Marine sediment microbial communities from White Oak River estuary, North Carolina - WOR-1-52-54 (SPAdes) (version 2) | ecosystem: Environmental > Aquatic > Marine > Intertidal zone >... | reverse complement strand
AGAGTGAAGGTGCACCAAATGCAGCATCAAAGGGAAATTCCTCAATGTGAATACTGTGCCACTCGTCTGAACCAATCGACCGATAATATACCCACAATGGTTCATAGGCGCCTTCGTGAACAGCCACCACAATCCTTCCCGAGTTATCATAACCGATTGCAGGCTTCAGTCCATTTGGTGATAACGCAACACTATTTGGGTTTGCACTCAGTGGCAGACCAAAGGCAGATACCTTGATAATACCGTCTACATTATCCCTAAAGGCAACATAGCCAGAGTCTTCAGTAATCGCCAGAGAAGGAGGACATGGTAATATTGTTTCATTTGTTGGGGCAGATGAGAAAATTGGATGATACGTAAAGGTCCAGCCTGATTCTGATCTTCTCCCTACATAATATCTGATACGACGATATCCCCCAACTTGAGCATTAACACCATACGCCACATAAGGAATACCCTCAGCATCGAGTGCAAGCGTTGGATTGGTATGACTCAGACGGATAGTATCAATCTCACTGACATGCTCCCACGAGGAAAACGAAAGGCCGTGATCAGTCGAGTATGCATAATAGATAAGATACCCGTCGTAATATATCATGTGAATTCTACCATCAGTATTACAGACCACTTTTCTATTACTATTGAATGCGCTCATTCTAAGATAATCTGATTGTGCGAGGGAACCATGGATATTTATTATTTCCTCTGACCAATCTGAGTAGCGACCTTCAGTATCATACGCCCTTATTTTGTAGACATATCTGTGACACAAAGTCACGGTGTCAATGTATTCGACGCTAGCACCTGAGCCTGGTGAACCACGTACCAGACCATAATCCATGTTCCATGGCTCATCATCCTTTTTGCGAGCTATTTGAAACCCTGATTCATGATTGGATTTGTCGGTCCATTGTAGCTTTTCTTGAATTGAACTAATGTACGAATGACTAAAGCTCTGTGGTTCATGTAGACCATAGACACGTAAGACTGAAGGCCAATATTTCAATGGATTGGTAAGGGGATTCTGCTGCTGGTTCCGCGTTGGGTCGCCATTGTTAAACCATGATTGATAGAGTGCATTTCCAGATACTGGTTGGTATGCATCTCGATAATCCGCTCTCAGCATGAGACATAAATTATGCGCAGGATCACAGGTGAGAATTTCCCAATAAATTTCTTCCGCACCTTCAAGGACAGCGCTATCAAGATTCACTTCCATATAAGCCTGTTTGCGTTCGATGTTATTCACATTATATTCAAATGAATCAATTTGAAAAACTGAGCCATCCGATTCTTTACCCATCAGTCCTATGGTCACTTTCTGGGGAAATACGATCATATCCCATTCAATGCCTCCGTAAGGCATATATTCTGTAATCAGGGTAGTATAAACGTGTTCTCGCTCAACATTGTCTATTGCATAATAATGTAAATCGATAATACCGGGTTGTCTGGAATATGCCGCAGAAGGTACTTCATAGAGACCACCCAAGAGCCCTGCCTTTCTTGCAGTTGTCCATACATCTAAGTTATTCCATTTAAGATCAAGAAATAATGGTCCTTGATTAATCGATGTTTTGCACAAATCTCTGAAATCAAGAGCTAATGATGCCTCAGTACTGTAGGTATTACGTAATCTCGGTTCGAGTATGTGATTACCGGGTGTGGTTTGCCAGGACTCTAAGTTTGCACGTGCTCTCCTATATTCAAGGTATGCCTCAGGCGTCTTGAGACTATCAGGGATACCATTCCACAGTTCTTCTAACTTACCTAAATCCTCCAAGTATTGAGGCCAGGGGTATGAACCAGATGCCTGTTTGAGCCATTCTCTTATGCCCATGTTCTCCCATGCTGACCGTTTAAGCCAATCTTGTACAACACCAGGTAGTATACCCAGATACCATGGTTCATAATAGTAACTTCCTATGTCGTACCAGAAATTATCTACGAGATGATCGATTGACCAGTCAGGATGTGAAAACATACCACCAGCACAAGAACCATCACGCTTGTACCCATAGAGCATAAACGTAGCTATCGCAAAACCGTGCAGATAAGATCGCAGTCTATCATGCGAAAGATTAGCAACCTGCCAACCTACTGCATTGCTTGCTTCGACATATTTCTGAATAGGTGTAATATAGAGCTGTTGCCAGCCACGGAAATAGCTTCCGTCAGTAGTATACTCTCTGTAAAAACAGCATGAGCCATAGCGGAGTTTCGCCATACCATTCGGATCTGCCACTTCACAGTACAGTGGTGAAAGGAAATTCACCCAGCTGTCTTGCATGTGTGTCTGCGAAAACAATTCATGGTAGAGTTCTCCAAAACCTAAGATGTCATAATGCAAGGCGCTATCAGAATCATAACACCTTCCATAGCCAAATCTCGATGCCTGCATAAATGATGCATACATGTCATGAACCACATGCAGATAAGCTCCATAGACCATCGATTTCTCATACGCAGACCAGTTGTTATCTCGTGCATAGTTCACCATTTGATACAATTTTTCTAGATTATGTGAATTAGTGCCTGCCGGAAATTCAAATGATGCCTGAACATCATCTCTTGTTCCGGTCAAAATATAGAGGGGGTCAGTGAGATTGTCACGTTCATTGTATAATGTATTAATCAAAGCCCGTATGCTTGATTGTGAGCGAGACCAGAACAGATCAGGTAAGATTGCTCCTATGTAGTAGAATTTATAGGTTTTCATTTTAAGGATACTGTCCTGGAGTGATTCAGCCGGCGCTATCATTCTTTGATAAAACGCCGGATCAAAGTCCTGCCAGACATCAAAGGTCTCTGCAGCCAACTTCATATGCAGCGACATATCGTGTGCCAATGCAAACATTGGCACCATTGATAATATACATATTGCTTCAACCACGACCTTCATTTCACCCTCCCTAATATAATGGCATTTCAGTAAAAAAGATCTCATAATTATCTTGTCCCTGTGGGTCATATTCGAGCACGTCGCTGTAGACTATACCAATGTTGTTTTCAGAAATCGCCAATTTGGGTACCGGAAATGCCTGCTGATGCAGCATGTAGGTATGAATATCTTCCCAATCATCTCCTTGAGATTTTGCAGTATAGCACAAATAATGACCTCCTTCTCTCCATACGAGGTGCAGTGTGCCGTCAGTGTCTTCATGCAAATCAGGCGACCCAGATATTGTATTTGTTGAGCATACCCGTGCTGGTGTTTCCCATTCAGAACTGGGCGACTTGTGTGTGTAGAATATGTCGCCATGGCTTGCCCACACCACATGTATGACTTCTGCATTTTCAATGACGATTGAAGGCGAAGAGGTTTCCAACTGCTTATCGATATAGAGCTTTTCAGGATAAGACCATGTATCGCCGATTGCGTTTGTGGTATATACTACTATATCTTTAAAAACAAGCGCTATCTCATGCGCATAGGTGTCAACCCACACAACATGGGCGTCGCCATGTTTCCCGACAGCAATCTGAGGATCAAATCGATACTCTGCGCTCCCTCTCGAGATTTTAACAGGCCAAGACCAATAGCCGTTAGCCATTTTTTTGCTATAGAATATGGGCTTATCAGCAATTAGTTCTTGCCATATTAGGTGGACGATACCATTGTCATCGACGACCATATCCGGTGAGTATGACCTGCCATAGATTGATAGGGTTTCTGGTTCAGTCCAGGTGCCACCAAGAGGCTTCTTTGTATACAGTACTTCTCCCCACATTTCTTGATCAGTATTACGCCAGATGAGATGGATTGTATTGTGCTTATCTATTTCAATATCAGGGAATTGTCCACAGCGCATCTCAAGGACTCTCTCAGGTTCTGACCACTCACCACCTGGTGGTCTGGATGTCATGAGAATAAAGAGGCTCTCTGGAATGGGAAGCCAATCTTCCCAGACAACATAGAACGTACCCCACGAGTCAGCTGCAATGGCAGGATTATATGAACGACCCGGTGTATTTGAAATATTGATAATCTCAATCTCCTCATCAGTATCCCGGCGGCAACCAGGGATCATAATCAAAAGGTAAAGTAGTATGAGACAGCATTTTTTTATTGCTGTCCTCGATCTGTTCGACATACTCACCTCATTTCAGGGTCAGGCGTTCGGCGATACTCAGAAGACCCCTCCTGCGTCTCCGGTAGTATGTATGCCGAACGCCTATTCTCTTTTATATTCATATTGTACTTATGTATTAGAAACACTCAAGAGCACAGCCCCTTATCTAAGATTTTTATTGCTTTCTCCCTAATTCTTTTCTTGATTTCATTGACCCTCTGCCTACTTATTCCGAGACTGCTCGCGATTTGTACCTCGGTAGAACCTTGCATTATCCCAAGAGCAACTTGTCTCTGCCTTTGCGTCAGAAGTGCCATAATTTTTTCGACCAGTAGCCGATTGTGTACATCCTCTTCAAATCGTTTTGGTAAAGCAATAAATTCGGACAATTTCTCAAAACTCAAAATTATTATTTCTCTTTGTGATTTGGAACAGATACTTTTACCTTGAAAATAATTATTAATCGCCGTATTCTCACCTGTCGTTGTAATATAGACCATTGGTTTGTCTTTGAGATAAACATTCTTTTTTGCAAACGTATAGCACATCTCGTCGAACAGCCAATACCATTGCCCAAGCATACACAGTTTGTCTGGAAGTCTTCGAGCAACCGCTTGAAATTTGGTGATTACCTTGACTATCTCTTTTTTGATCATAGTTGGTTAATTTAAAAGCAAATTCTGTGCCAGGTGTATTCATCGCGCAATTTCGAGGGATTTATGCTATTTGATGGAATATCCTGAACCAGAAAGGCGCGACAATTATGTCCCGTTTTGGCTCGTTTTGCAGGTTATTGCGAAACTTGAATTCTCTATAATGGTGATGCAACATATATGTCGCGATAGTGATTTCTTCTGAACTGGATTTAATGGATTATGCTAGATAGACAGTTACAGCTGGCTGAATCGATTGAAATTATTCGTCTATAGCATTTGTGGTTTGTTTTTTAATGCGAGCGATAAACGTCTGCGCTTTCAGATACTAGAATCTATGTAGTGCTTTGAAGGTAACAGGTTTTGTCGTGTGGGGAAGCTTCTCGACTTTCTCGATGTTCTTCAACGAAGTTGCTAGCGAATATTCGTCCTCATGCATTGTTCGATAATTTTAGAATAATAAAATAATCGAAATATTGTATCGAGACTGTTAGGATTGGAGTTTTATAAAATAAACCCACGTATTTAATTACAGCGATTTGTTACATGTTAAAGAGATGAAAGTGGGGCTAGGTCTTGAAAAGGAAACAGATCTCTGTAAATTATTGATACAAAATACATCTGCATTCCGTCGTACATTTAGAAGATTTTTCTGTGCTCGACTCTTAACATCGTGAATAAAATTGCATTGTTCGATAATTTTAGAATAATGAAATAATAAAATAATTCAATAAACAAATATTGATTCCGGTTAACGTAGCAGATTATATGATAAGTAATTCCTTTAATATAATGTATTTTACACTTTCAATGGGCCTTTTGCGAGACGGAGATGTCGATCCTGAGCTTGCTTTTTTCGTTCATAACAAGATTCAATTTAATCGAAATCGATTTTCGTCCTTTTCAAAGAAACAAAGTGCCTTTCTCGTTTTCTCGAGAAAACGAGAAACCTGGTTGTGATTGACGATATTGCAACAAACAGGAGCAGATGGGTGAGAGGATTTGTTTTTGATGGGGCTGACGGTTATCACAGGGAAGAGCTCTATTTATTATAGGATTTTGGTGCCTTGACATTTTCTTGCTTTGTATTATTATATATACAGAAGAGGAGGAGAGCATGAGATTATCAATTTTATTTTTCACCATTCTACTTTGCTGGGCAGATGTACTCGTGGTTGATGTACCTATCCCTCAATACAGGATTATCAATAATGAAATCATTATGCAAAATGGTTCCTATATGGATATTCCAGGTACACCCAAGCTGCCCTGCAGAAAGCTGACCATTGCCCTGCCACCAAGTGCAATCTGTGAGTCTGTAGAATTCTCTGGAACATGGAAAAAAATAGGTAACGTCGCGATACCACCAATAGAACCAGTATTGCCGCTCAGACAGGACGAAAAAATAATTACGAAATCAGTGCAGATGTATGAAAAGCTCAAAGACAGGATTTATGCAGCAAATACACTATACCCTGAGACCTTTGGCACGCTCCTGTCAAAGGGTGGCTTGAGAAAGTATACACTGATCACCATTGCCTGTCACCATTTTGCGTATCAAGCAGCCTCGCAACAGCTTTACTATGCACCACATATCACCGTTGAGATACAATACAGAATGCCACAGCCTGAAAGTGATCGAGCACAATTCTGCAGAGGTTTGATGGATGATATAATTTATGATGAAATCGCGGCGGAAGTGATATACAACTGGCACAGTGCACAGAACTGGTACAAGACCCATACGCCGAATAGGACGAATGGATATATGATAATACTACCCTCTGCGCTCGAAACCGCGGTTGATGACCTGGTTGCCTACAGGCAGAGTCAGGGTTATGATGTCGCTGTTGTTACTACTGAATATATAGAAGCAAACATAGCTGGAGATGACTCTCCGCAGAAAATCAGAAATTATTTGAGACAAAATATGGCTGATATCGAATACGTATTGCTGGTTGGAACGATTTATGATATACCCATGCGGAGCTTAGTGCCGTTTAATGATGACCCTGACAGCCCTTATAACGATCCTACTATCTCGCCGATTCCGACTGACCTCTACTATGCGGAACTCACTGACCACGACAGTCTCTCCTGGAATAGTGATGGAGATAGTTACTATGGCGAGGTTTATAATGCAAACATGGAGCCCTATGGTGATGATGACGTTGACTATCATGCAGATGTTCATCTTGGAAGGATTCCGTTCACAACTCAGAGCAATATCGAAGAAATCTGCCAAAAGATGATACTTTTTGATGGTAACACTAATAGATACTACAAGACATCTGCACTGCTCGCGGGTGGCATGATCTATTTTGAGAGTGAAAATTATAGTAGCTATCCACGGATTGATGGTGCTGATAATATGGAATTGCTCATGAATGATTCTATCCTCGATCGGTCAAAGGCTGTCTATCTCTATGAAAAGGCGGGTTTAAGCGCATGCCCTTACTCCTGCATTGATTCCCTCACCAGAAACAATATGATATCCTATTGGAATGACAAGGGCATTGTGTTTGAGTATAATCACGGTTCACCCTATGATTATTGGAGAAAAGTGTGGACTTATGATGATGGTGATAGCATTCCAGAAAATCATGAAATGCAGTGGTATAAGTGTCTGGACTATTCTGATGTTTTTTCTCTCGATGATGAGCATCCTGCCACGACATTTCTGCTCTCCTGTTCATGTGGAAGACCTGAGGTAAACAGCCTTGGCAAGTATCTCTTATATCGTGGTTCATCGTCTGTCATTTGTGCTATGAGAACTGCCTGGGTGCCCAGGCATGACTCGAGTTTAGCGCATCACTTCTTAAATAGACTTATGAAAGACACGACGTTAAGTCATAGCATTGTTGCAGATGCATATGACCTCGGCAGGAATGACCATATGGATGCATCTAGTTTCTGGATGAATACGTATGTGTTTAATCTCTATGGTGATCCTGCTCTACACCAACTTGGTATTACCCTCATTGGCGTTGAGGAAACAGAAAAGAATACATCTTTCCCTAGTTTTTCTGTATGTCCCAATCCCACGTCTGGGGCTGTGACCGTTTATCTTAGCATGCCAGAGAGGAGAGAGATTCAACTGGATGTGTATGATGAGTGCGGTCGGTTAGTTGAGCAGATTTTTAATGGGTGCGTGGAGGAAGGCGCTCAAAAACTAGAAACAGAACTACCAGCGGGTATCTACTTTCTGCAATTTAGCGCAGGAGATTATAGAGAAACAAAGAAACTAATCTTTCTGAAGTAGACGGTTGTTATTAAAGCCTGCAGGGAGTGACACATAGGTAGTCGTCACTCATCTCGCTCTTGTGCTAGATATGTGCCAATAATTATTTCAGCAGTACGATTTTTTTTGTTTCCATATAGTCTTGTGCTTCAAATCTTATAAAGTATACACCGCCAGGGAGTTTTATACTTTGGTCATCTTTACCATCCCAGTATACAATTTTGGTACCAGCTGGTTCGTTCTGATCAATTAATGTTCTGACACATCTGCCTATGTTGTCATATGTTATAAGTGATACTTTGCTTTGTTTTGTAGTCGTATATGAAATAGCGGTGTGAGTCTTTGTGGGATTTGAAGTACATACAGTGAAGCCAGGCACTTTTGACTTTTGAACTCCTGACTCATCAGCAATGCCAGATGGATGAAATCTCACAAAAATGCCGACGATGACATCCACCGGTTCGCCTTGAACCACAGCAAAGAGCACATCCATGCCCCTGAACCCTTCGTAGAAACAGAGGCCACCAGCTATGCCGCTGTCAATTGTCGTTGGTACATAGCCGAAAACAAGGCCCGTGAAGTCCATATCTTGCGCATGCATCTGCTCAATAAGGCACAGAAACGGTGTTGTTGAAAAATCTTGGCTGTGCCACCAAACATAATCTCCTTGTGAATCATCAGTGTCATAGGCTGCACCATACATGTGGTAGTTATTAGCAACTGCCTGAATATATATACGACTGTTTTTGCTAAATTTATAACATGAATCTATGGAGTTAGCGGTAAAGAACCACGCGCTGTCTTCCTTGTAAGCAAGTGCGCGATTGAGCGATAGCGGACCTGAGAATGACCCATAGTAATCTAACGTGCCATCCATTAAATTAATACCGAATTTATCAATGCTATCACTCATACTACCATAAAGGGTATCAATTCTGTCCACACCAGCATAGGTACCATCCCAGGTAAGATCACGCCAACCCCAGTAGTCGTACATATGTTCTGGCTGATCCAAAGCTAATATCAGGTTCCCTAATGTATCAATGACATATACCTTATTTGGATAAGCACCATAGGCACCACCACTCACATAGAAGTAGCGACCATCGAATTCGACACCGAGAATCTGATTATCACCGGTTGGTGTCTGTACATCCACCTCAAATATCACATCACCGAGAGAAGTATCAACTGTTGCGTTTTTCTTACTGGGGATGTGTCTGTAGGTACCTGTATGATAGATTTTTTCACATGATCGTGGTATACTATCAGCCTCTGCATAAGAGATCGTAGATGCTACAGACAACAGCAAGAGAACTGTCCAGCATTTTTTCATTACCGCTCCTTCACACACTCTACAAAAGAGATATTATGCCAATACAGATACGAGCATACTTCTTGTTCAGCCACATCATTCAAATATCTCATCGATCTTGAGCGACTGAACCTGTGTTGTTGAATTCTCCATCGCGTTTCCAAATTCTTCAATTAGACAATTTGTAGTATGCGTTTACTATCCCTACTAAAATACAGTATCAGCACTGACCGGTATTAAATAAAATCTTCTTGTTTCTGACCAATCTGTGTACCAGATCCAAGCGCTGCTGTATGCCCTTACTCTAAAGTAATATGTGGTCTTAGACGGATGGCATAACAGGTAGACTGAGGTAGGCGGAGCATAAACGTCATGTGGGTGAGAATAGGTGAAACCTGTGGTGGTATCTATTTCGATTTCATAATACTCTTTGCCTTCGACAGGACTCCAATTCAATGGTACTGAACGCTTGTCTTGACTGCGAAATTCCTCATCAGGTTCAGGCCGTAGAATCGTGGGCGCTTCTGGAGGTTCAGGTTTTTCTGGCGGTTCTTCAGGCTCATATTCATGTGGGTCCATGCACCCAAAATGTATGAGAGCTATGAAAAGTATAAATACTAGAGAGAAAAATCTATTGAGCCTTTTATTTATTACGTGTTGTCTGATTTGCTTCATGCGGTCTCCTCACCTTAGAAAGTTATTGACATGCCGAGTCTCGCCCTTCTGGGTGCGGTATAGGCATTAACCCAATCATCTGATTCAGCAAAAAGTGCGAGAAAGGCATTATATTCTTCTCTGGGTGTGACCATTCCATCATGGTTCTTATCAGCCGCAGGGCTGTAGTGCTTGCTCATCATATCATAGGTTTGATAGAAATCCCGATAATCGATACTATCTCTAGCTATTATTGGGGAGTGCTCTCTAATCTGGTATTTTGTACCGAGAAGATTGATTGTTTCTAAGTTGATGTTGCAGGACAGGCTACCTATGGTGAATGATTTCAAAAGGACGCAGTCCAGCTGTCTCTGAAATTCCAGTCTGAGAACATTTCGCTCTTCGGTTTTTCCCTCTTCACCAGGTGGGGTGTAAGGAAAACCATTGCCAACATAGCCAAAGAGATGCAATTTTGTTTGTAGCGGTAGATCCATTACGCCTTGTACAAAAAGCCTATGGCGCTGGTCGAAATCAAGATAATATTCTTGTGCAGAGTATGTTAATGTATCATAGTTCTCAAACCAATCATATATGTCATAGACTTCCTCAGCATAGGAGCTTGTGCCCCGTGCCCAGGATAAGGTATAAGAAATTTTGCCGGTAAAGAGGGAATTTGAAAATTCTAGGATCATTTCAGTGCCTGTGACGTTCGCGTATTCAATATTTTGGTATCGTATGTGGTCCCGGGGATGGGCAGGAACAAAGCGAGTACCAATGAGATCAGATACATCCTTGTAAAATATATTGATGCTTGTACTTAGGTTTGTGTTGATTAGTCCCTGCAGCCCGATTTCGTAACTCATTGTTTTTTCCGGACTGAGTTTGGGATTACCAACAAGCGGTAGATATTGATCAAGATAGCTGGGGACCACAGGCAAGAGATTGTAATAGCTATACAGATAATCATATAATGGTGGTTGGGCATACAAGCCAATATTGGTTCTGAAAAGGAATTTTTCAGTCACCATGAAGGCGAATCCGCAACGCGGAGAGATGATCGCTTTTGGTTCAATACCTTCGATATCTGTCGCAAAATGGTCATATCTGCAACCGATCTTTGCATACAGCCCTTTGTAGTCAATATTGTCTTGTAGGAATAAAGAGTACTCTTTTGGAAAATAATGGTACTCATCGATAAGTGGACCCGTGTCCCACAGAAACCAGTATTTATGAGGTACGAAGAAGGTGAAATTCTCAAAATCTAGATGTGAATATTCAAATCCTGCTTTTACCTCATGATATTTATGAGCCTGTATAGTTGTATTGAAATTGGCTCTCATAATATGAGAGGACCTGCTTCGATATTCAGGATAGTCACCGTACGTTATCGGATACTTATAACGAGGTATCGAGCCGCCCCAATACCACGTAGCACCGAAAGGATTCCTGGGACTAAATTCCGGCCATTTGAGTGTCTGATAGTCTCTGAAAGTGAAGTCTTCAAAAACGCCGTAAGGACCTCTTTCTCTGACACCAAAAATATTCATTGAATAGAGTCTGCTCAGAGTAATATTGAAGAGTTTGCGCGAATCTGGCAGAAAACTCAGATTGATTACCTGGAGATCTCCTGTTACCAGGTCTGAACGATAATGATTAAGATTAAATTTCCATTGTGTATCATAACGGTCAAATTGGGACCGCGATTTTATACCACTCAATGTCAGTTTCCATTTGCCTGATGGTGCAAATAACCACTTTCCATAAAGGCTGTAATCGTCCCGCTGCTTATGCGGTAAGAGAAAAAGTCGTGGATTCCAGTCATTAGTATGCATTAGATCAACAGAGAAAAATCCCTTAGATTTTTTTGAGATCGGTAAGTGTACTGATGACAGATAATTTTCATAACCAAAATCATAGTAAAAGGGCATGATCGTCTCCGTTTTGCCATAAACCTTCGCATGAAACTTGTCTAAGGGGTGCTCAGTAATCAGATTAACAACACCTGACATGGCTCTGCCGTATTCGACGTCAAAACCACCCGGCAAGAATATGACCTCATTAATAATACCCTTTGGTATCTGTACTACCGGATCACCAGTCTGAGGATCAATAATGGAGACATTGTCAATCATATATAATACCTCGGTCGCCCGCCCACCACGGACGTGCAACGCTGTGTCATGGCGTGCCACTGATGGTTGAAAGGCAATGATGTCCATGGTATAGTCAATTGGCAGAGTAGCGAGTTCAGGGCTTCTGATAATATATGTGGTACCGGTCATATCCTTACTCAAGATAGGGGTTTTGCTGATTACCGTAATAGGGGGGATCTCGATTGGTGACTGTTTGAGGATTATCTCTAAACGGGCAGTCTGGTTGATCTTGACAATCACATCTTTGACACGCTTTGTCTGATAACCCATGTGTGAAACTTCAAGCGTATACGTGCCTGGCAGCATATTAAGAATGAAAAAATTACCCTCCTCATCAGTTGCGGTACCTATCTGGGTATCGAAGATGATGACATCAGCATAGGGGATAGGCTCACCTGAATTCTCGTCCTTTACAATCCCCTGAATCTTGCCGCTGATGCTGCTCAAAAGAAAAACAACAAATGTCAGATAAATCATGGCCCGCTCCTGATATATTATAATACGGATTCAGTTACTGTCAAGTTCTGATCATGCGCAGAACAAAGTTGCTTGATTTTTTACGATATTTCATTATAATTATATATGACAAAGGGCATGAAGGTCTGTGTCATTGGAGCAGGGATGCAGGGCAGGGTAGTTGCTCGGGATCTAGTAAATAGTGGACACAGGGTGACTATAATCGACAACAATATTACATATCTCAGGCAGCTTAAAAAGAACCTCAAGGTCGAGGCAAAGCAATTTGATGTTACCTACAAAATCAAATTCATTAAATTCATAAAGAATTTTGATATTGTTGTTGGTGCCCTACCCGCAGCACTGGGCTACTACACCATGGATTGTGCAATCAAGGCCGGTGTCGACCTCGTCGATATGTCATTTTCAATAGAAGACCCACTATTACTTGATGAGAAGGCAAAACTTGAACAGATGAGGATTGTCCCTGATGCTGGGTTTGCCCCAGGCTTGAGTAATATCTTGGTTGGCGAGACCTATAAGGATTTTGGTGGTATCGAGAGCTTGAAGATACGAACGGGTGGCATTCCCCAGAAACCAGAACCTCCCTTTAATTACCGTCTCACCTGGTCGCACAATGATTTGATTGAGGAGTATACACGTCCTGCACGGATTGTTCGAAATTATAATATGAAGACAGTTGAGGCACTGAGTGGTGTTGAGAAGCTCATGATTCCTGAAATAGGACGACTTGAATGTTTTTATACAGACGGACTGAGAACACTCTTAAAGACTATCAGAGAGGCAAGAACCATGGAGGAGAAGACAATTCGGTACCCTGGTTATGCGAAGATGTTCAAGACAATTATTGACTGTGGATTTTTAACACACCAGTCTGTCTCCTGTGGTAAGCGATTGATAAAGGTTAGAGATGTTACTACAGAATTTCTCAGGAGTGTGTTGAGCAAAGGTGATGAACGGGATGTTTCTATTTTAATCATTGAAATTAAAAAAGGCAGTAAAAAGAGGCGGTATGTCTGCTTGGATTACTTCGATGATAAAGGTGGCATCACCTCGATGGCACGAATGACCGCCTGCACCTGTTCAATAATTACCCAATGTATTAAAAATTATCCTCATTATGGTGTTATCCCGCCTGAATACTTGGGGATGGATAAGGAATTTTCGCAATTCATTAGAACGGAGCTCGAGAGACGCAACATAACCATAAAGTCGAGATAGGTGCAAAATTTGACCCCCCCCAAAAAAGAGAGCTCATGCAGAATGACTGACACATTTCATAGTACGCCCAAAAAGCAGCAAGATATTGACGTAGAATGGTATTCTGGAGGCGATTTCTATACCCGACCCAAGCGCATTAAGATTGATGGCAGGTGGGAAGATGTCTTTCACTGCAAGAAGGAGATCCGTGAGGATGTCTTATCAAAGAGAAGGGAAGTCGTCTTTCGCTGTCACATTGGCGATAATCGAATCGTGATTGTCAGACAAGTATTGACAAATACTGAATATTCTTTATAATAAATAGGCTTAAAAGCCGAAAGGAGGTTTTGTGAAATACATAGTTACTGTATGTGTTATCTTGGTTTGTCTAGTGTCTTTATCACTAGCAGACGTCAATCAATGTTCGCGCGAAGGCAATACCAGCAATAAACCGGTGAGAAGGTGTAGCCGTGAGTATACTGTTCCCTATACACCAGGAGCGCGTCAGGGTGGTGTGCTCTTTGTAGAGGAACCAGGAAATGATGGCTTTGGTCCAGTGACCAAACCTGACCCAGTATGGGATAGTGTACTTACTGAAATTCTTGGTGCTGGTAACTATGGATGGTATGGTCCGACCTTGAATCCGAGTGACAATGGCCCTGACCTTGCTACAATGCAGGGTTATGATCTTGTAATCTGGAACACCTATGATTACTGGTGGCAAGACACTGCAGCCCTTACCGCTACTGACCAGGATAATCTCGGTCAGTATATGGAAGGCGGCGGAAACGTGTGGTTGTTATCACAAGATGGATTGTATAGTGGTATCCCCTACAGCTGGATGAACATCTACTTCGGACTCGCGACTGCGAATGAAGACTATATCTTTGGTCTCGATTCTGTACAACTTCATGGACTTGCAGAGATTGCCTCCATTACCTTGTGGAGTGTTGTAGATTATCCAAGCAATCCTTTTTACCCAGATGAATTAATACCTGATGCTGGCGCATGGGCGGTAGCTGAAGATATTGATAATGACAAGGACGTTGGCATTTTCTATAATGCGGGTGTCTGGCTTAGTTCATTCTGGGGCGTCGGTACCAGGGTTCAGCCTAGTTCTGCTTATTGGGGTGACTATGTTGATATGGTGACTGGTATGTTTGGTCCTGATCTCTTTAATGTCCTTGGTGTTGCTGAAACCCCCTCTCAGACTCCCGTAGGAAGGCTACGGCTCGCAATTACACCTTCTCCGATTATCAAGACAGCAACCATCAGCTATGCGTTACCGATAGCTGATCACGTGAAACTGCAGGTCTACAATAAACTTGGTCAACATGTGAAGACACTTGTTGATGCACATACTCCTGCAGGTTCATACAAGGTCACCTGGAACGCTACAGATGTACCTAATGGTGTCTATTTTGTGAGACTTGCCTGTGGTAGCTCTTCAACCGCTACAAATGTGGTTGTTGTGAAATAACGGGCTGTCCCATTATTACGGGCGGGGTCGTGAGACCCCGCCTTTTTATTGTATCAAGAGAATTGTGGAACCAGATATCTTTGAATTCTTGATGTTCAGAAGTGCTTGATTTGCATCTTCCAGTTTATATGTATTGATCTGTGTCTTTATTTTAAACTCTGATGCTACTTTGAGGAATGACTTCACATTCGCCCGGGTGGTATGGGCAATAGAGGTAAGACATTTTTCTGGATAGATGAGCGAATAATCGAATCCAGGCAGAGATGTAGTGTAGATTCCTGCAGAGACGATTCTGCCTCCTTTATCCAATTTCTTGAGTGATTGGACGAGTAATTCACCACTCGGTGCAAAGACAATGCCTGCGTCGAGGACCGTGCCCATATCATCATCAATATGCCCAACCCAACATGCACCAAGACTCTTTGCGAGGCCCAATTCCTTTTGGGTCCGCGAAACAACATAGACCTCCAAGCCAAGGTGTACTGCAACCTGTATTACTATGTGTGCAGATGAACCAAATCCAAACAGACCCAATCTTCCTCTGTTTTTCAGACCAGTTGCCTGGAATGCCTGATAGCCAATGACTCCTGCACACAGGAGCGGCGCAACTTCCTGATCTGAATAGTTATTTGGAAGATGGTAGGCAAAGTCCTGGTGCACCACGGTGAACTCAGCAAATCCACCATCTACATCATAGCCGGTAAAGAGTGCATAGGTACACAGATTCTCTTTGCCTGCCTGACAGTATTTGCACTGTCCACAGGTCTTGTAGAGCCATGGTATGCCGGCTCGATCGCCAACCCTCCAGGTGGTTACATCCTTGCCCACTCTGTCGACCCTTCCAACAATCTGATGGCCGATTATGAGCGGCATTTTATGGGCAGGTAATTCTGCCTCGACGATGTGGAGATCAGTCCGACATGCACCGCAGACATCTATTTTTATTCGGATTTCATTGTCCTTTGGCTCGGGACAAGGTACATCCTTCGGTTTTAAGGGATGTTTTTCAAGCCCCTGCTGTTTTTCTAAGACCATTGCCTTCACTAGTTATTATAGCAAATAATGAGACTGAGTCAATCTGGTTTTTTGCGGAGTATTTGGTGAACGGGTTGGGGCTTAGATGCTAGAAAGAGCTGAGTAAATCGTCATTAGGCCGTGTTATTTGACCGCCACCGTTTTACCTTAACCGAAACGGACCCCTGTTAGATAATTTAAAGAACTCATAATAGAAAGTAAAGAATAGTGTTCCTAGACCATCTCATTTGCATAATGCATATAAATTCTGCGTATCTAACGGGGCGGACATCGCGGCCCTAAACAACAACCTCATACCTTTTCTATAATTAGGCTTGACATCCTTATTTTCCCATATATCATTACAGATGTTTTTATATTTTTTGATTTCGTTAGCTGTAGGAATTGAAGGTGGATACAATGAGCCGGCACTCGGTTTTAAAAACATAGACTCAGGTACTACATTCATGCTCTTTATGAATCGCTATTGGAGAATTGCTGATGTCACACTTTCAATCGGCACTGGATTCAATACCGGTGATAATCCAAGTTATTCTATGAACTCTTATGGATTACGATTGGGCTTAAGCAAGAATAATTGGTTGTTCTCACCAGTATTAGCATGTGGCGCAGACTACCTACGCCGCACTCTCCACGATGCCAAGGAAGTTGGTTATGCATTTATCTATGTTATTGGACTGAACATCAATTTTCGTTATGAACGTGTACGTCTGTATCCTCAATTCTATTACGAAGGACTGACCGACTTCAAAGAACATGGGGGATTCATTGGAACAAAATTGGGGATTGGTTATGAAATATAGATTTTTATTGGTGTTGGTTCTTTTTCTTTTTTGTTCAAACGAAAATTTCGTTCAAAGGGCTTCTCGTGATTACTTCTTATTTGAAGAAGGTAATTGGTGGCGCTACGCAAGCGGTGACGATACCATGCTCGTTGAGGTTGAGCCTGCTGACACGATACTACAGACAGAATGTTTTCCGGTAAGCTTTGGTGGCTATACAAGATATCTGGCAGAAAGTCATACTGCCATTATCGAATATATTAATGTCCTCTATAATTTTGCTGGCGATGATTATACAATCATTGACGATTTTGTCATGAGGATTGAACTGCCTTTGGTGGATGGTAATAACTGGGAAGATTCATTGGTTGGTTCTCTCGAGGTTGCGGGGCAGTTGATTCAGGCAAAATATCATGTTCGTGGAGTTGTGACCGGATTCACTCATGATGACAATTTTGACGGCGATGTGTACACAATTGAACTCAGTTCTGTTGAAAGGGTAATCTTGCTAGACACTACAATGCTTGATTCAAGTTATGTTGTTGAACATTATGCTCCAGATATTGGCCTTGTGCTTTTTGATAATGAAGTTGGTGAGTATATCCTGATTGACTACGAAGTTCAATAAAAATGATTGCAGAGATATACAGAATATTACAGAGATAAGATTCTTATTGTATTAATCCACTCAGTTAGGCGGTAACAGTTATGATGGTTGCGTCGTCAAGCACTGAAACGTCATTATCTTCAGTGCTCCTACATATATATAAAATCCTCTACACAGCATTTGGTTCGCAACATTGGTGGCCAGGTGACACACCGTTTGAGATTATGATTGGTGCGATTCTTACCCAGAATACAAATTGGCGAAACGTGAGTATAGCTATTGACAATATTAAGAGAGCAGGACTCATGAATCCCAAAAGACTATTGAAACAGCAGAAAATAGTACCAGACTTGATAAGGCCGACTGGTTACTATAAGGTGAAGAGTAAGAGATTGGTCGCCTTTCTCGAGTATTTTGTAGAGCGTTATGACGGTGATATCAAGACAATGAAGAAGAAGAAGACCGATGCCCTCCGCAATGAATTGTTGAGTATTCCGGGCATTGGTCAGGAGACAGCGGATTCAATCCTGCTCTATGGTGCTGCGCGTCCTGTGTTCGTCATCGATGCCTACACACGCAGGATATTTTCTCGCCATCATATTTTTGAGTATCATCAACAGTATGACGAAATTCGTCGCCTGTTTGAGCATAATTTACCCAGGAGCGTTCAATTGTATAATGAGTATCATGCCCTCCTGGTAAGACTAGGGAAGGAGTACTGCAAAAAAAGTGAACCTCTCTGCATTCATTGTCCTTTGCATAACATTATCTGATAGTCCTGAAGACCTTGTTAGAGGGGTCTACATTAACCCTTATCAGGCCGCGAACAAGGAGTATCTAAAAGAGATATTTATTAAAGCCGATTCAGGTCTGATCAATACAATTGTTGTTGATTTCAAGAGTGATTACGGATTTCTTTCATATGCATCAGACATCGCATTGGCGAAAGAGATCGATGCAATAAAGCGCTATATAGATGTTGAGTATTTGATTGAGAATGCTCAGTCACATAATCTAAAAGTTATTGCCCGAATCGTGTGCTTTCGCGATAATTACCTCGCCTTACATAAGAATTACGCTATATTAGATGATAGCGGAAAAGTTTGGCGTGATAACAAAGGCCTTGCCTGGATAAATCCCTATAACAAGAAGGTAAGGGACTACTTATTAGAAGTCACAAAGGACGTGGTCGAGTGTGGTATTCAATCAATTGCCTTTGATTATATTCGTTTTCCGACCGATGGTGATGTGGGACGGATTAGGTTGACCCAGGTGAAGGGTCCACGATATACTCCGATAACCATATTTCTGAAGATGGTGAGAGATGAGATTGGTGATGAGGTAGAGATCGGTGTTTGTGTCTTCGGTTTCTCTGTGTGGCATCGCATGAAGGCGGAGGGGCAGGATATTGAAAAGATGGGTGAGTATATTGATGTTCTCTATCCGATGCTCTACCCCTCACATTTTGGCTGGAGTTTTAAGAGAGGGGAGACCGAGTACTGGCGCAACTATTGGATATATTTCGATTCAGTCAAGGAGGCAAAAAGGAAATTACGGTCGCAGGTAAAGGTGATACCCTTTGTCCAGGGGTTTGATCTCCTGGCTGAGCGTTTTGATGGTGACTATATTTTTGCGCAGATCCAGGGAGCACTTTCTGCTGAGAGTAATGGTTTTCTCATTTGGCATGCTGGTGGTGACTACTCGATCTCTTGGCGCGCGCTCTTGTGGGCACGTAATTCAATCCTAAGGAGATTCGTTCTGAGTTACCTAAATAGCCGTATGAGAGAAGAAGGGCGCCGATATCGAGGTAGAGCCCTGGAGCAATTATTAATTCAAGAGAGAGCCCGAGAGAGAAACCCGACCATCCACCGGACTCGTACCCTGATTGATAGCCCGCCATGATTGAAAAGCCCGAAAATCTTTCCTCACCCAATGCTGCCATGATGTGATGTTCCCGAATACGGATCTCAGTTCCAACTGAGATTGTCGGTGCAACATCGGGATAGACTGAGTAATCGATTCCAAGGGTAAATTGATTTTCCCCGAAGGGGAATTTAAAAGCAAACCCCTGTCGGAAATTGACTGGCGGATACTCCCATTGTTCAATAAACCTTCTCGGTGAGCCAACATTTCTAAGAACTGTACCAAGATATATATATTTGCATGGATTGAGCATGAGACCAAAATCCGAGAGTATACCATATGCACTATAGGTGTATAGTTGGCTCCGGACGATTTTGAGGGCAGCACCGATTGATATGAGCTGTCGTCTGCCTATAGATTTTCCATATCCCAAATTGAAGAGCATGTCCGAATTACGAAATTCTCTGCCTTGTTCACCCCTTTCCGAATACTCGATGTCAGTTCCTGTAAGGTATGAGAGTCCGAAACCAATACCACCACGCCTCCCCAGGGGAATGGCTGAGGTGAGATTATAGTAGTGAACATAATCCAAATGTTTCATTGCCATGCCTGAGCAATAATAACTTTCGACAGTCGCTAATCCTGAAGGATTCCAGAAGACTGCATTTCCATCATCACTCACTGCAGTGAAGGCATTACCCATTGCCACTGGTCTTACACCAATTCCCAACTTAAGAAAAGTATAGCCAGTGGCACCCGGTTCAAAGAATTGACCGATGATGATGAATAGAAACAGGCAAAGGTTCATCATTGCCATTGATGAAGAGTTGATGGATACTGATATTTCAGGTTACGAGAATATCAGTACTCTGGTAACGATTGCGAAGGTGCTATTTAAATTTATCCTTTAATTTATTGAGCACGTGAGGGAGTGTTGTGTATTCCATATCAGAAAGCGGAAGACGCTGCGGTTCAAATGGACCATGTCTGCGGATGTAGTTTGCCACCTCGTTTGCCTGCTGTCGTGCCAGATCATAACTTGGATCGGCAAAAAGATCCCTCGGACCAATGAATGTACCATTATTGATTTGAAAACCAAGTGCGATTACTCTGGGAGGTCCATCAAATCGTGTGGGATTCGCGTCTTCTACAGATACAGGCATGAGTGGTCCCCAGTGTGAACCACGCATCCAACCACTCACAAAATGCGGCATAGAGAATGGTTCCAATACTTCACCGACCGCAGGTAGACCGCTCTGACACCTCACGATCATGACCGGATCGTCCTTGCCGACATATCTACCTGCCATGAGATTCACCTTTTGAGTCGATGTAGCTGCTGCTGGCTCACCGCTCTTTTTATAGATCCCCTTTATGATGTAGTGCTCAGATGCACCAATCAAGACGAGCAGGTCATAGATGTCCTCTGGTGTATTCAATTTCACGGTCTTATTACCAAAAATATCCAATACGTCGAAGACAAATCCGTCATGCATTGAAGGGTCAATCACGAGGCCGATAGTATTGAAAGGGTCGGCAAATATTTTATAGAGAGGCATGTTCCAGGCACCAGGTGATGTCTTATCTGCAGCAAAGATGATCACCGGTTCGCTCTTCCGTTCCTCAAACTGTAATTCAGCAACGCCGGGTCCCATGCCCTTCACATTTCCGGAAAATGCGTCAGAGAGTAAATCCTGACCTGCGCCATATAATTTCATTTCTTTAGCGACATCGGTGCACTCAACGAATATATCCCATGCCATCTTGTGTATCTCTCCTGCATCATACCCTTGCCGATGGGTGAGGATGAGTTCGAGGTCGTCACCACAATGTGTTACATGAAAATCTATGATTGTTCCTTTGTTCTTGAATTTCTCGAGTGATTGCATAGCCTTGGTCATGATATTGGGATGCATGCTCGAATGACCAACATAGCCACCGACATCCGCCTTAATTACACTGATTGTCAATTTCTCCATTAATACCTCCTTGTGAAAACCATTGTTTATTATAAACAAAAATCACCTGTTGTCAATTATGACAGTATACAGCGATTCTCCTATACACCACTGTTGTTTTTATAAGGGCGCGGACTGAGTATATTGACATCTTCTCTGTCATAAATATAATACTACTGGGCAAGATTATGTAATTTCTATCCTGTTTTTCAAACGAATCTGTAATCAAGGAGGCAATATGAGAAAATTTCGAGAGTTGAAGCCATCAGAGCTCCGGTGGCAATGCAATCCAAAAGTTCTTAAATTCAAATCTGTCAATGAATTAAGAATATGTGAAGGTATTATTGGTCAGCCCAGGGCTATTGAGGCAATCAAACTCGGCCTTAATGTTAAGTATCCGGGCTATAACATATTCATCACCGGTCCTGTTGGAACTGGTAGGACAACTGCTATTACAAAACTCCTGGAAGAGTTGAAGGTGAGAAGGGGTATCTTGAAAGATCTACTCTATGTAAACAATTTTAAGAATCCAGATATGCCGAGACTCATTGACCTCCCTGCTGGCGATGGGAGCAAATTCAAAAATGCTATGCTACATTTGATTCAGGACCTGAAGACCAATATCCCACAGGTCTTTAGCAGTGAAGAGTATCAGACACAAAGGCAGGTGATTGTCAAGAAATATGAAGAGAAGAATCGCGCGTTATTGAAGGAATTTGAGAAACTCGTTGAAGCAGAGGGCTTTAAGCTTGTGCAGATACAGATGGGGCCCTTTATGCGACCGGCGATTATGCCGATAATAGATGGCAAACCCACGAAGATGGACGATGTTGAGAAGATGGTCCGAGAAGGCAAGATGGATGATAAAAAATACGGAGAGATACAGACAAAGATACGCGAGCTGGAAACCGGCTTGGCAGCGATGTATGGTCGTGTAAAGGAGATTCAAGACGCCGTGAATGAGGAAATTCAAAAGTTGAACGAGTGGACGGTTAAACCAGTGGTTGAACACCTTATCCAGAGTATCAAAAAGAGATTCAAAGGAAAGAAGATTGAGGTGTATTTGATACAGGTGCTCAATTCAATTATGGGAGACCTTGACCGATTCTTGCGAAAAGACACAAAGGATGATGCCTTCAGGGAATACACGGTGAATGTGCTCGTTGACAATTCCGATACTGAAGTGAGGCCGATCATCTTTGAGACGAATCCCTCCTATAAGAATCTTTTTGGAACAATTGAGCGGCATAGTGCTGGACCCGGTGTGTTGGTGAGTGACTTTCTCAATATAAAAGCAGGTTCACTCTTAAGGGCGAATGGAGGCTACTTAGTGATTAATACCTTTGATGCCTTGACTGAGGCAGGTGTCTGGCAGGCATTAAAGAGGACATTGCGTAACGGCGTGGTTGATATTCAGGCGTTTGACCCGTTCTATATCTTCTCGACATCTGCGCTTAAACCCGAGCCTATTACTCTTGATGTGAAGGTGATTATGATTGGTGCACAATGGTTATACTATCTGCTCTATTATCATGACGAAGATTTTAAGAAGATTTTCAAAGTCAAGGCAGATTTTGATACGATGATGGAAAAGAACGCAGTTAATATCAATGAATATGCATCATTTATCAAATCTATCTGTCAGGCAGAGGACCTTCTTCCTTTTACCAAACAGGCGATTGCGGATGTTATTGAATATGGTGTACGCATCGCCGGTCGCACGGACAGGCTCTCCACACGATTTCATGTTGTCGCTGATGTAATCAGGGAAGCAGATTATTGGGCAAGGCAGGCAAAAAAGAAGAGTATTGGGCCCATTGATGTGGAAAAGGCAATCCAGGGGTGGCGGAGAAGAATGAATATGCCTGAGGATAAGATCCAGGAGTTGATTGAAAAAGATATTCTCATGATTAGCACAAGGGGAAAGGTAGTTGGTCAGGTCAATGGTCTTTCAATCTATCAAGTGGGTGGTTACAGCTTTGGAAGGCCAACACGGATAACTGCGAAGACATCGCTTGGCAGGGCTGGTATTATTAATATTGAACGTGAGGCTAATCTTGGTGGCAGGACCTATAATAAAGGTGTTCTGATTTTAAGCGGATTTCTGAAATCCCGTTATGCTCAAAATCAACCCATGGCTATCGATGCTACATTAGGTTTTGAACAATCATATAGTGAGGTTGATGGTGACTCAGCATCGAGCACTGAGGTGTACGCACTCCTTTCATCATTATCAGGTATCCCGCTCACTCAGGAGATTGCTGTCACCGGCTCAGTGAACCAAAACGGCGAGGTCCAACCCATCGGTGGTGTCAATGAGAAGATAGAAGGCTTCTATGATGTATGCAAGGCAAAAGGATTTACCGGTAGACAGGGTGTGCTCATCCCAGAAGGTAATGCCGGCGATTTGATGCTGAGACAGGAGATTGTCGATACAGTTAAAAAGAAGCTATTTCACATATATACGGTAAAGACAATAGATCAGGGTATTGAGATTCTCACAGGAATGAAGGCAGGCAAAAAGACGAAATCAGGATTTGAGAAAAAAAGTATTAATCAATTAGTTGATAAGAAACTGAACGAATATGCACAAAAAATGAAGGGCTTTGTAAAAGGGAAATAGCGGAGGAATACTAAGACTTACCATTTCTTAAATCACTAAGAAAGAGCAGACAAACAGTTGTAAAGGTTATTAAGTCGAAAATACTAAATTCAAAGAACTAAAAGCTCAACAATCTTAAAATTCAAATCTCGAAATCCAAAACATACTATTTGATGATTTTGGATTTTGTTATTTCATAATTGTCCCGTAGGACGAGGATCCTCATTTCTGGCAGAAACGTGATTTAGAGATTAGAAATTCGGATTTAGGATTTATACTATAGTATCTGAGTTTGACTCAATATCGATAAGTACTACCCAAAAAGTGTTATGTTCTAGAATCTACTGATTTGTATAAGGAAGAAAAAAGGGGGTGCAAGCACCCCCTTTTTGTTAATTACTTCCTTATACGATAGGTCGCAGGTTTGACTTTCCTGAAGAGTTTCGGATATCGATTAATAATGATATATACTGAACGCTCAGGGTCTTTCCTGTGGAATCTATAGCCACGTTTCTTAATCCGCTTAGTGATGTCCCGATAGTGCAATGCTTTTCCGCTCCTCTTCAGAATATCAACCACGTGCTCCCTAATTGACATCTTTTTCTTCTTTGTCATCTTTTTCTTTCTCTTCTTTACTTTCATTCTTTTCGCCCTTTTCTTCTTTTTCATCTTTTCCTCCTTTTTATACAAATGTGATAGTTTATTACACTATCTTGCGACAATATTGAGTATTTTTTCAGGTACATAGATTGTTTTCTTGACATTCTTATCCTTGAGATGGCGTTTGATTTTTTCGTCTCTTAATGCCAATGCCTTCACCATCTCTTCGTTGATAACTCCTTCAATTTCCAGGTGCGACCGAACTCGGCCATTAATCTGTATGACGATTGTTGTTACTCTGTCTTTTAAAAACCTTTTATCAAAGGTAATCCATGGTTGTTTTACTAAACTTCCCTTTCCATCGATCACAGACCATAGTTCATCTGCGAGGTGGGGAACAAACGGTGAGAGCAAATGGATGAGTGCATATACACCATAGCCGAACACATTTCTTTTTGGCTCGCAACTGTACAACTCATTCAAGAGCTCCCAGAGTGCTGCTACAGCAGTATTAAACTTGAATGTCTCAAGGTCGGTGGTCACCTTCGCCACAGTCTGATTGATTTTAATGAAGAGTTTTTCTTCATCTGCTGTGCATTGATTTGGTGGATTCTTGGCGACAAGCGATTTATGTTCAGCAACAAGACGGTATACTCGATTCATAAATCTTTCGGCACCCACGACACCTTCATTACTCCACTCCATTTCTCGCTCTGGAGGTGCGGCGAAGATGATAGCGAGACGTGCAACATCGGCACCATATTTTTGTACAAATTGTCCAACCGGCACTACGTTTCCTTTTGATGACGACATCTTTTCCCCACCCTTCAAGACCATTCCGAGATTGAAGAGATTTGTTGTTGGTTCTTCAACAGAGATATAGCCCGCATCATGGAGAACCTTTGTGAAGAATCTGAAGTATATGAGGTGACCCGTAGCATGTTCGCTCGTACCACCGATATATTGATCAATCGGAAGCCAGATATTGGCATTCCTTTTTGAACAGAATTCTTTGTCATTCTTTGGATCAAGGTATCTCAGAAAATACCAGGAAGAGCAGACGAATGTATCCATTGTGTCGGCGTCGCGTTTTGCGTCACTACCGCACTTCGGACATTGTGTGTTAATGAAACTATCAGCCGCAGCAAGGGGTGATTTGCCCTTTGGAACAAAATCTTTTATTTCTTTGGGCAAGAGGACGGGTAAATCCTTCTCGGGTACTGGTACAATGCCACACTTGTCACAATATGTGATAGGTATTGGCGCACCCCAGTACCGCTGGCGCGATATTAACCAATCTTTCAGCCGATAATTGATACTCGGACCGCCCAACTTTTTATCAGCCAGAAAGTGAGCAATTGCTGCAATGCCTTTCTGGGAGGTCATTCCTGAGAATCTCTCGGAGTTTATCATAATACCTGGTTCTTCATAGGCATCTGTCATCGATTGTGGATCGAGTGTACTATCAGGTGGATCTATCACGACCCTTATTGGCAGATTATATTTTCGAGCAAAAAGGAAATCGCGTGAATCATGGGCTGGGACACCCATGACCACACCACTACCATATTCTAAGAGGACATAATCAGCGACAAAAACGGGGATGCGCTCACCATTCATTGGGTTGATTGCATGGTAACCAGTGAAGACACCATCCTTTTCTTTTTCAATACGTTCAATATCCGTTCTCTTTGTTGCCTCTTTTATGTATACTTTCACGGCAGACTCGTGTGGGCTTCCCTTTATGAGATCATCAATCAGAGGATGTTCGGGTGCGATAGACATAAATGTGACTCCATAGATAGTGTCTGGCCTCGTGGTAAAGACCCTCAACTCGATGTTTTTCTCGGCAATCTTGAATATAATATCGCATCCTTCACTTTTACCTATCCAGTTTCTCTGTATTATCTTTACATTCTCTGGCCAGCCTTTAAGTGCATCAATTCCTTCGAGTAGTCGTGCTGCATAATCAGTGATTTTGAAAAACCATTGGTCTAATTTTCTCTTCTCGATTGGAGCGTCACAGCGGTAGCACTTTCCTTCTACAACCTGTTCATTTGCCAATACTGTCTGGCAGCCAGAGCACCAGTTCACGTATGCTTCTTTTTTATAAGCCAGACCCATTCTGTACAGCAGGAGAAACATCCATTGAGTCCATTTATAGTAATCTGGTAAACAGGATATGATTTCCCTGCCCCAGTCATAGCTAATCCCGAGCAGCTTCAACGATTGGTCAGAAATACGGATGTTTTCCATTGTTGACTTTTCCGGATGAATGCCAACCTCTATTGCTCGATTCTCTGCGGGTAAGCCAAACGCATCCCAGCCAAAGGGATGCAAGACATCATATCCTTGTCTCATCTTAAATCGTGCATAGACATCACCGATCACGTAATTTTTGCAGTGACCCATGTGTATATCGCCAGATGGATATGCAAACATGACGAGGTTATAAAACTTGTTTTTCGGATTATTATTTGTAATAAATAGTTTTTCCTTTTCCCATCTGTCTTGCCATTTTTTCTCAACTTCCCTATGCATATATCGCATACGTTTTATTTGTTTGTTTGTAGCCTTATCGAGATTGCTGACTGTCAAGTATCTCGGCACCACATTTTTCACAGTACCATGAGTCTGGCGAATTCATATGGCCACATTTGGGGCAGGGGACTTTTTCACCTACTTCTTCTTTTTGTTTTGGTGGTTCTTCTGGTGCTTCAGGGATCGGCTCTTGTTCTTCTGAAGTTTCTGGCTTCGCTGCCTCATCTTCGACCAATAGCTCATCAAGTTTCGCTACCTCTTCGGGTACCTTTTCTTCCAGGATATGCTCTTCTATCTCAATCTCTTCCTTAGGCTTAGGTTCTTCTTCATTTTTTTCTGGTGCGACAGTTTCAGTTGCTGGTTTTATGACACCCTCTATTGCTCCTTCTATAGCCTCGTCGATGGTTTCCTCAATGCTTTTTAATTCAACGAAGTCTTCCAGCCACTTCTTTCGTTCACGTAATTTCTGCAATTCCGATTTTATTGACTTCATATCCTTATCATCTGCATCACGGATTTTCTTGAATGATTCTTCATCGTACTCGCCAATTGAGTAACGTAGTGAGCTTTCCTCCATCTTGAATTTTATTTCCTTCTCCTTTTGCATTATTTTTTCTTCCTCTTGCTTCAGACTCGCGAGCTCATTTTTGATAAGGTCAACGTGTTGCGCCATCTCTCCATCAATCTTTTTTAATTTGTCTTCGTAGTCCTTCTTAACCTTTGTGTAAACGTCTGCGCTAACCGTTGATTTCTTCTCTTCGATCCGCTTTAATTTAATGATTATGTCACTCCGTTGCGCCTCAATCTCTCGCAACTCGTGCCATTTTTCTTCCATATATGGCTCCTTTCCTGAACAAATGTGCATTTCTTAGAAAAAAAAGTTCCAGCATAAGATTTGCGAAATGTGAACTCCTTTTGACCTTCTGATCGATCATAATAATTTCATCGAGTATCTGTCTTATAGCTATATTGTTATGAGCAAAAACATTTCTCTTTCGTTGACTATAATAAATCAATCCCCTCGTGAGAGCATCTACAATTTCTGCATACGATCGTATATACGGCGTCAATTCCTCAAAGAGTTCAATTGTGTTTTTCCCTCCTTCCAGGAACGTGTCGACTATTCGATATTTATCAAAATCGCATAATCCTTTTGCCAGGTCTTTTATGCTCTCGGTCGACAGTGTCTTTGCTTCATTAACATAGTTTTCGATCTTTTCAAATTCATTCTTCAATCCGGTAACATCGTGAGCAAATTCATCTTCGAGGTATTCAATCATGGATGGTGATAGGTTCAATTTTTCTCTTCTGATTTTATTCATAATCCATTGGCGGATTCTTACTTTATCATGCTGGAATACAACGCATTGGGCATTCTTAAACAGTTCACTTAATTTCTTATTGAGGTTTTCGGGTTTTCTTTCGTCTTTCTTCATTACATAAGTCATGATCAAGCAATTCCGAGATTTGGTGCTGTTGATGGTTGCGGCAAAATTTGCCAGCATTCTAGAATCTAATTCTTCAAGATTCTTTACTACAATGATTCTCTGTGTCGAGCCGAACGGTGTAAGGTAGAGTTTTGACATAATATCCTCAATTGATGTCTCGGAAATGATGAATGTGTCGAGATCAAAGGCTTCATCTACCTTTAATGTCATTCTTATATCCCTCACGGCATTTTCTATAAGGAGTGGTTCATCGCCGATGAGCAGATATTGCTGACTAATCTTACCTTTTTTTAGTAGATTGCGTAGTTCCTTATCGTTCATGTGATTATTTTACATATATTCAATATTCTGTCAAGTAGTAAGTAGCTACACAAGTCAGAGAAACGTGTAGTGTCACAAGTCAGGTTATTGTATCCACCTCCCAGCAATTTCCGTTTTACAGACTTTGCATTTTCCTCCAGTCATATTGAACGCGGTAATGCTATATCCCTTCCTACCAATGAGGAGGTTTCTACAATTTGGACAGTAGGTATTCTCTTCTGGAACACCTGGAACGTTGCCGATATATACATAATATAATCCTCTACCGCGGGCAATCTCGGCAGCCTTCTCGAGTGTTTGAACTGGTGTTGGCGGTAGGTTTTGCAATTTGTATTGTGGATAAAATCTTGAGAAATGTATTGGCGTATCACTGCCCAGTGAGTCCTTAACCCATTGACATAAATCCTCTATCATACCTTCGGTATCATTCTTTGTGGGAATGACAAGATTGGTGACCTCGAGCCAGACCCCTTGTTTTTTCAGCGTTTTTAAGGTTTCGAGCACTGGAGAAAGCGTCCCGCCAGTGATATCTTGGTAGAACTTGTTGCTAAAACCCTTGAGGTCAATATTTGCGCCATCGAGATAGGCGGTCAACTCTTGTAAGGGTTGTTGATTTATATAGCCATTTGAATGATATATATTCAGTATACCCTTTTTCTTGGCTATTCGTGCTGTCTCGAGCATATATTCAAAAAATATCGTAGGTTCGGTGTAGGTATAGGCAATGGTAGGTGTATTGTATTCCAAGGCGAGATTGACCACCTGCTCGGGCGATAGCTCAAAATTTATCGTGTCATCAGGTTTTGCCTGCGAGATGTCCCAATTCTGGCAATTTTTACACGTAAAGTTGCAGCCAGCGGTAGCCAGCGATAGTGCAGTAGTGCCTGGTAGAAAATGGAACAGCGGTTTCTTTTCAATCGGATCGATGTGTACTGCACAGGGATTAGAATGTGCAAGGGTGTAGTACTCTCCTTTGCGATTCTCTCTGACACGACAGAGTCCGCGACCACCTTCAGGAACGATGCATCCTCGCGGGCATAACAGGCATTTGATTCTCTCGCTTTGTAGTTTTTCATAATACAATGCTCTTTGAGGCCTGACTAGTCCAAGGTGGGATTGTTGGGCATGTCCGAATTTCGTCACCTTGGATAGAATTGTCCCGCCCAGCGCAAGGACACTACATCTTTTAAGAAAATCGCGACGTGAGATTACCCGTTCAAAAAAGAGATTCATACATTATTATACAGGACAACTCAGATAATGTCAACATTACCTATGGTCAATGTCTGGAAGCTTGATTGCTAGTGGTTCATCTATAAGTCGAGTAAGTTCAGCCCTGTGCTCTTATCTCCTTTGCGCTTCAACACGCACGCAAAGGGTAACATTACAATCTCGCAAGTCACGGGCACAATTCCTTGAAAGAGATGGCCGCCAAAGGCATTGAAGTTATCGTTGGTGATGGTTACATGACAGTGTACGATAATTTCCTTATTAATTTGTGAGATATTACCAGAAAGACTAGTGAATTCATACTCGCCTTCAAACATCTTCTTTATATAATTCTTCTTCAGTGCATCAAAATAACCGATGACCAAGTCTTTTCCAACACCGAGACCGAAGAAGAATGCGCCCTTGAGTCTTTTGTGCTTGTAAGCCTGGCGGATTGAACTGATGATTTCTTCACCTTTTTCAAGACATATGACATAATACCCGTTGAATTTGCTCATATCCATTTTTCCTCCTTTATGTAATTCCTTTAGGAATCTGCGAATCCGCCATGTAGTGTGGCGGATGACACTACGTTTCCTGCGAATTGTTTAGGCAAAATGACACTGCGAGTTCTGACATTAGTCGGAACGATACCGCATCCACTTTTGTAATTACTCTATGAGTCCCAACCACGGGCCAAGCAAAAACTGAATTCTCCCAATCAAAAGGCTGACACGCGCCATCACCGTATAACCAAAGGATGCACCAAATCCTATCATGATAAATATAATACCAACCCTTGCCGTAGGTTTCAGAATGCCTCTGTGTTCTCTTGAGAAGTAGAAGTATACTAAAGTGCACACGACTCCAATCAGGATAACGAGTGCCCATATGCCTTCGGTAGTATTGACAAAACTCTGCGGTATGACTATTGTGCCTTCTAACTGTTTAAGCACAAATGCCTGGAAATAGGCTGGAATGGAAATGCCTGCGCCCCAACCGATCATAAACCCAATTGGAATGCGCACGAGCCAGGAGACCTTTGGAATAAATCTCGTAAAATACATGAGGCCTAATAATAGCGGGATGAGATAAATAATATTTCCTGCACTGAGGGGTTCAAAGAGATTTGGCCTCAAGGCATTGTGCCAGTAGAATGCGATATAATATCCATTTGCTACGCCAACAAAGAGATGTTCAGCAAATTTATAGAATGGATTATCTCTATAGAGAAAGGAAAATATCATTAAGGTTAGAAATGCAGCGATCCAAATCCAGGGGTTAGGACTCACTTTTCATTACTCCTTTCGCTTTCTCCTTGAAAAGAAGTACCCGATATTTCCAAGAACAATGAATACGATAATTAAGATGTGAATCATTGACTGTGAATTCATGCCTGTGTCTGCTTTACCGAGCCTTGTTGCATAACCGCTGTTGAACACTAAATGTTCATATTCTGCAGCTCCCTTCATACCTGACATCATGCCAGATAGTTGACCGGTCTGCAGAAATGGATAATATTTTGGTGCCATGACTGCAGTCAACCCTGCACCTATTTTTACTCCATATCTTGCTTGTGGATAGAGTATCCAAGACTCTGGATAATCAGCGCCAGAGAGGATGACGGTGATTGCAACATTCTTATAGTTGTTTACTCTTTGCATGAGAGGAAATGAATCTACAGAATTTCTGAAATAATCGCGAGGAAACACACCTGCGATACTCTCACCCATGTCGAGCACCGCAGCCACAAATCCTGATTTCCAACCAAGATACACATAATCTCTCCCATAAATAACCGAATCTTCCTGGCTTTTTGCCATGCTATTGATCGTATTTGCTACTGTAGCAAAGGCATCAACCGCGAGGCCAGGGGCTTGTACGTCAAAAGAAAGGCCTACAACTGGTATACCTCTGGCAAAGCAGTGTTTGAGTAGGGCGATTGCCATGGGGTGGCATTCAGGCATGGTCTGTGGTGTATAATCTAGCGACAAGAGGACTGCTCTGTCATTGGGTGGTATGGATTCAATGAAATCAAAGAGTTGCTTTGTTTGTGGCATTACATTCTGGCGTATGGTAAATGGTATAAAAAATGGTAATATTACAAATAGCGTCAGGAGAAGATAGATGATTCTGCGATCTATCTTATCTATGACCTCATACCACTTCACTCTTTACCTCCAAGCCATTTACGTTCAATACCGAGAATAATCTTGAGGGCTGTTGAAATAGCTCCAAAGGCGACGCCGAAAAGAATGCCACGCTGTGATGCCATATTGGGAACCTTCATGACCCATTCGGCAAAGGCAGGAAGACGCGGATGGATGTATTGCCCAAAGGGCATAAAGCCAATCATGACAATAAATGCTGCCACAAGGAGCAGTGTTGCCTCGAGGCTTCGTGCTCTGAATGCCCGGTATGCAGCAGACGCCATATAGTAGGCAAGTAAGGCAAACATCGTGGCGCCGAGAGGCGTAATGATGTGTAGATAAATCTTCTGATAGAGTGATTCAGGCTGCACACCCCAGAACAGACCGATTATTGACATTGCAGCCATACTTACCAAGGTTACGATGCTGAAGGGCCAGTTTTCCTTTCTGCGTTGAATTTTATTGCCGTGATGTCTAATGAGATTACCGATTGCCAGGACCAGGGCAAATGCGATCAAGACTATTATCCATTTGTTGATGGTACTGCCAAATTCTAACGATACCGGATGGGGAATGAAATACTGTACGATCATTGCTATTCCCATTATGAAACAGATTGCGAGCGGTAATTTACGCTTCATTGTACGTACAGTAATGGAAGCAGATTAATGTTGAAAAATGAGAGGATGGTCAGACCCAATAGTATTATGAATACAATAAGTTTGCCATAGTCCTGCGCCTTGAGGGAGCCCAATAAGAGAGGTTCGCGGGAGAGATATGCTGATGCTGCATAAAGTTCTTCGCCAATGAGTGTGTAATCACAGGCAGTGACAAAGAAGGGTAACTGGAGCACTGAATCGGTTCCGGCGATTTGAACAGCGCCGGTCTGTGTACCCGTTTCAGCAATGATTAATGATTCTGCCCAGAATCTGCCAATAAAAAAATTGGTTGCCGGTTGTTCACGTAACATGATACCACTGACTGCTGCTGCAAAACCAAATTGTGCTTCAGTGAGATAGCGCACATAGTCTTCTTTGAATTTATCTGGTCTTCCCTCAGAAACAAATGCCTCTTTTGTAACCTCTTTTGAGACCGTATAGACCACTGACCACCGATTGCATACAATCAACGGAGTATCGTAGCGGGCAATCTTTCTTGCTACTTCCCCGAGAATATTCATCGAAGCGATGGTTGCAGTCCAATCAATATCACCTAAACCAGGAACATAGAGAATTGGCTTGCCCATTTCTGTAGCCCTGCCCACTGCTTCTTCGACTGCATCCAATCCGGGAATTTTCCGTACGAAAAGTCCCTTGCCAATTTTCGCTCGTGTAACAAAAAATCCCAAGAGTATGGTAAATACAACAATGCAGACTAACACACTGATTCTTCCCATATGAAATATCTGTGGTGAAGATTGCACAGTGTTGCTCGGTTCCGAGAAAAACATCTCGTTATCTCTTACCGCGGCAACAATGTAGGTATATTCTTTATTATCTTCTACCTTGTCGTCCTCGAAAGAGGCATTACCGATCTTTGTAAAACCGATATTCTCATACAGCGTACCGGGCATTGTTCTTCGTAGTATCACATACTTTTCAATTAAGGCTTCATCCTGTGAAATCTGCCAGTTGACTACTATGGCATTTCCTGCGTCATTGGGTTTGTCAATCGCTGTTACATTTTTTGGTGGAGAAATAGCAAGGATGAAGAATAAAGGAATCACCTTTGCTATTGTAGTCAGAATATGTTTGATGTCAACCATTGGGAGACACGCCTGCGGCTGGAGAAGCGGTGATTGAAAGATGGGGAGTAACGGTGAAACGGTGTTTGGGAATCTCTCGACAAGCTCCCCTCGATTCCTCAGGACAGGCGAGATACTGATTCCTCTCAATTTCATTCGAGATTCTGAATTTGTAATAAAATCCGAGATTTGGACAAAAATCGTAACGGAGAATCTACTAGTAAACACCATGCAGTAAGCACTATGCACTACGCACTAACCAGCAGGCACTGGGATTGCAGAATGCGGCCCGCCCGTTGCTACAAGGCGAGGCCAGGATTTGAGATTGTAGATTTTTACATAACGCGTGCTGCATCGAGCGCCTTGCGTGATGCGTTCTTGACTTTCGTATCCTTTTATTTATAATAGCGCATGAAATTGCTAGTTACCAGCGCCTTGCCGTATGCTAACGGCGATATTCATCTTGGCCATCTGGCTGGTTGTTATCTGCCCGCAGATATTTATGTGCGTTATCAGCGATTAAGGAATCGAGATGTCATTCATGTCTGTGGTACTGATGAACACGGTGTACCAGTTACTATTAGTGCTGAGGAAAAGAAGAAGACGCCGAAAGAAATTGTTGATTACTACTATAAATCGATAAAAAAAGCTCTTTCAGATTTTGGCATTGTGTACGACAATTTCTCGCGAACCACTATACCACAGCACTACAAACTTGCTCAGGATTTTTTTCTTACTATTAATGATAAAGGATACATTTTCGCGAAAGAGATCGAACAGTTTTATTGTCCGAAATGCAAGCGATTTCTTCCTGACCGGTATATTGGGGGGGAGTGTCCACGGTGTCATGCAGGTGGTGCAAAAGGGGATCAGTGTGAGAATTGTGGACGGTGGCTTGAGCCATTCGAACTCATTGAGCCGAGATGTTTGATCTGCGGTGAGACACCGCAGAAGAGAAAAACTAAGCATTGGTATTTTAGACTCTCGGCATTTCAGGATAGGCTGAATGCCTGGATCAGCGAGAAATCCGATTGGAAAGAGCATGTATTGGCGTTTATCAAGGGCTGGCTAAAAGAGGGTTTGCAGGATCGTCCGATAACGAGGGATATGTCATGGGGTGTTCCTGTTCCGCTTGAGGATGCAAAGGGTAAAGTCCTCTACGTGTGGTTCGATGCTCCGATCGGTTACGTTTCCTCAACCATTGAGTGGGCAGAGAACAAGGGAAAACCTGATTTGTGGAAAGAGTACTGGCTCAATAAAGACACACGGATGATACATTTTATTGGCAAGGACAACATTGTATTCCATGCATTGATCTGGCCTGCAATGCTCATGGCGTACGGTGACTATGTACTCCCTGCTGATATTCCAGCAAATCAATTCCTCAATCTCGAAGGTGAGAAACTCTCAACCTCAAAGGGGCATGCGATCTGGCTTCCAGAGTATTTAAAAGAATTTCAGGCAGACTCTCTGCGCTACGCACTCACCCGTAATGCCCCTGAGATACGAGATACTGATTTCACCTGGCGGGACTTCCAGGCATGGCATAATAATGAACTGGCTGATGTACTCGGCAATTTCGTCAATCGAACGTTAATTTTTATCGATCGATACTATAGCTCATCAGTACCAGCTGCATCAAACTTTACGGAAAATGATAAACGAATTCTTGATATGTTACATAAAGCCCCTGATCACATAGGTGCACGGATTGAAAGATTTGAATTCAAGAATGGACTTCAGGAGTTGATGAAGATAGCCCAGGAAGCAAATCGCTACTTTGACCATGAGGAGCCGTGGGTAACACGTAAGACCAATGCCTTGGCTTGTGAAAGAACCATGAATGTATGTATGAAGATTGTAACATCTCTTTCGGTCTTGCTTGAACCTTATCTGCCATTTACTGCTGAGAAAATAAAGAAGATGATCAATTTTATTCCACAGACATGGGATGAAATAAACACACCAAAGATCGCGTCATCGATCAAGAAACCTGAGATTCTCTTCCAGAAGATTAATGATGATATTATTGAAGTTCAAATCAGGAAATTGAAGGGTGGTAAGATGTCACGGGGAATATCTCTTGATGAATTTCAGAAAATAGTCTTGAAGACCGCAACGATATTAGAAGCTGAATCAGTACCCAAGACAAAAAACCTTGTGAAGTGTCAGATTGAGGTCAGCGATGAGAAACGCCAAATCGTTGCTGGGATTGGTCAGCATTATAAGCCTGAGGAGTTAATCGGTAAGACCATCATTATTGTTGAAAATCTGCAACCAGTTAAAATTAAGGGAGTGCTGTCACAGGGCATGCTGTTGGCAGCGGTGAGCAAAGATAGTGTGATTTTACTCACCACAGATAAACCAGTTTCGTCAGGGACAGTTGTCCAGTAGAATTCCTTTTGTGTATACACTCATTCAGACGACTCGTGGTTTTTCTATTAATCTGATATAATTATGATAGACACCCACTGTCATTTAGTAGATCCCCAATTCAAAAAAGACTTGGAACAGGTTTTGAGTCGTGCTCGTGAAGCAGGTATTACAAAGATCATTAATGCGGGATACGATGTAAAGACGAGCCGCTATGCAGTTGAGATGGGGAAGCGAAGAGCATGGCTTTTGCCTGCTGTCGGTATTCATCCTAATGAGGCTGCCGACAAATCAATACAAGAGATGGACGCTATTAAAGAGATACTGGGTAATGATACAGTTTCCGCAATTGGTGAGACTGGACTCGACTACTATCGTGATCGGTCACCACGTGATGCACAGCGAGAGCTCTTTCGATTACACATTGATTGTGCAAGGAGGAATGAACTCCCCCTCCTTATCCACACCAGAAATTCGATAGATGATGCCATACGCATGCTGAAGCACGAAGACTATCACTCTGGTGTTTTTCACTGCTACAGCGGGACCTTGGAGCAGGCAAAGGAAATACTGGATTTGGGCTTCTACCTCGGCTTTGGTGGGACACTTACCTTTTCACGGCGCATTCGGGACATCTTCAGACAGTTGCCATTAGACAGAGTTGTGCTGGAGACTGATGCACCATTTTTATCGCCTGCCGGGCATAGAGATAGACGAAATGAACCTTCGTATATTATTGAAACATTTAATACCGCAGCCCTTATTTTGGATATGCCGCATGAGCAGTTGGAAGAGATTCTGGACAGAAATGCCGACACGCTCTTTTCGTCGTAAGAAACGATTTGGACAACATTTCCTCAATAGTTCGCGCTTTGCAGCAAGGATTGTCGATTTTGCCGAAATCGAGGATGAAGTAGTACTGGAAATTGGTTCGGGAAAGGGTATACTCACGAAGTTGATTGCTGAGCGTGCAAAGAAGATCTTTGCAGTTGAAATAGATAAGAGACTTGTAGAGATACTCAAAAAGATCAATCGCGCACATATCCATGTAATTAATGATGATTTTTTAAAATTGGATTTACGGTCATTTAACCCGCCGATTATTATCGGTAATATTCCTTATTCAATAACCAGATCCATCATTGAGAAGCTGATTAAGGAGAGGGATCATTTTAAAAGGGCTGTTTTGACAGTTCAAAAAGAATATGGACAGCGCCTCTGTGCCTCGGTTGGCTCACGTCCATATAATGCAGTTACTCTTCTGGTGAACTACTACTTTCACCTCCATAAGGGTTTCGCAATTCCGGCTAGGTTCTTTTCCCCACAGCCACAGGTGAGTTCGATCGTTATCTCGTTGACACAGAGAAGATCAGTATTAAGCGTAAAAGATGAGGATCAATTTTTTACATTCATAAAGGGTATCTTTCGTTATCGCCGCAAATCGCTCAGGAATGCACTTGTACACTATCTGCACAGAGTGCCTTATGGCATTGATGGCGAAATTCTGCAAAAGAGACCTGCAATGTTAACGTTCAATGATTTTAAATATCTCTACGACAGGCTGATGTCAGGATGAAGAAAAGCAGGGTATACATCAAGAAAGGTGAACAACTCAGAACATCGATCGAGGAGATATTCAATAATGTTGGGTTTGACCATGCGGGGGGTAAGAACGTAGTGGTAAAACCGAATATGTTTAGAGCCGCAAAGCCAGAAGAAAGCGTTGTTACTGATCCTAGATTACTCTCTGAGACAGTATCCTTTCTCGTAGATGCTGGTGCAGATGTGATTGTTGGTGATAATCCTGTGCCGAATACGGCGCGTACAGAGATGGAGATTGCTCACTATTGTGGTTTCGTTGCTGCATCCAATGGTCGATTCAGAAACATTGGTAGATATTCAAAAAAGATTACGCGGAAAGAGAATCTTTTAAAGGAAGTGTATGTATCACAAGAGATCCTTGACTGTGACATACTCGTCTCGCTGCCTAAGTTAAGAACACACGATTTGACAACCATGAGTGTGGCGGTAAAGAATCACTTTGGTATCATTCCTGGCGGACTCAAGCCGCACATACACTCGCGCTTTCCCAGGATAGAAGACTTCAGCAGGGTACTCATTGAGGTCTATGAACTGAGGCCGCCAGACCTTATCATTGTTGATTGTCTTGACGTGATTGATGCCAGGGGCAAGAGATTTACACCGAATACGATAATTGCCGGAGACAATGGACATGCAGTCGATTTTGTCTGTGCAGAGATAGCAGGTATTGATCCGTATCTGATTCCGACACTCAAGACAGCAAAGGACAAGGGACTCTTTGAGCCAGATAAGATTGAATGTATTGGCGAGATTGAACCGTTAAAAGGGTATTCCATACCGTTCAGGTTTCCGCTCAGAAATTCAATTGTTGAATTCGCTGCCCGGATACTCTATAGAATTTGGCTGACACGTAAGCCAATGATCGATTCATCGATGTGTACACGGTGTCTTGCCTGTGAAGATGTCTGCCCTGTAGGAGCAATACAGAATCAGACCATAGATCACAAAAAATGTATCAAGTGTTATTGTTGCCTTGAGGTCTGTCCAAACAAGGCAATCACTACAAAATTTCTTGTTTGATAGCAGCGATGAAAAAAAGACAGCAATGATAGATCTACATATTTCGTAGTCGCTTCTGAAGATTTCACATTTTTTTCACAATCTTCCTTCATAATATCATGGAAGGGAGGCATTATGAATAAGTATTCTCTATTGTTTGGTTTAATGGTGAGCCTCTTTGCATACACCAATTCACCTCCACAGTCTGGCCGCAATTTTGACATAAAGAGACATAATATAAATAACATAGAGCTATCTCTATCAAACTTTGGTCAGTTCGCCCACGATGATATCACTGATGAAGGCGGTTGCTGGTGGCCAAAAGGAAGCGAAAATACCTATATCTTTGGTGCTGGCATATGGTTTGGCGCAATCGATTCATTAGGTGATACCTTGGTCACGATTGGTTACGGACCTTCTGGTGGAGAGAGTGAATTTGTGCCCGGGCTTATCAATATGCCAATTACTCATCCTGATGCTATCATATATATGTATCCTGATGAATGGCCACCTGCACAAAACACATTTCCTATGGCACCACAGGATGCTCTTTCCCACCAGGATTCCTGGTGTTGTTTTAATGATGCTGATTCTCTGTATCATATGCCTGGCGATACAAGACCCATAGGCATAGAGGTTTTCCAGACCGTGTATGCATGGGCTTTGTCTGGATTACACGATGTTATTTTTCTTACCTATGAATTTAAGAATGTCTCAGGTAAGGATCTCTGCGACTGCTATATAGGGGTCTGCGTAGATGGTGATATTGGTAATGAGGGCGGAGCGGCAGGCAATGATTTTTGTTCTGTGATTCTTGGAGAGTGGTATGTAATCGACGGTGAATCTCTCTGGGTTGATAACATGGTGTATCAGTGGCAGGAAGAGGATGAACCCGGTTGGACACATTTTCCCGGAGCCATAGGTCTTGATTTGCTCAGGACGCCCTTTGACCTGGAATGGGGTGCTGACAAAGATGCAGATGGCATTCCAGACCAGTATGAACAGGACAGTGTCTACTACTGGAATAATGTGCCTGATTCTCTGTGGGACGTTGATAATGACCTTGTCCCTGATTGGCGTGATGCCTCAGAGAATCCTCAGATCGGCATGAATTCCTTTAAGATAATGACGCGAGGTTTTGAGCCAAGCAGAGATGATGAACGGTATATGACACTTGCTGGTTATGATTATAGAACCGGTCTATATGATCCCTATGATACCACACAATCAGAACCCTTTGACGTAAGATGGTTGACCGCGAGTGGCCCATTCAGCCTTGCTCCTGATTCCAGTGCTCGGATTACTCTGGCTATTCTCTTCGCCGAGTGGTACGGCCTCTTCGCGACGTCAGATTCTGCTTGTGCTCGATATGATAACTTTGTGCAGTACATTCATGATAGAAACTGGTTTGTCCCCTGTCCGCCTTGTTCTCCTCAATTGACCTGTGTGCCTGGAGATGCCAGGATTACCCTGATCTGGGACAGTAGTCCTGAGTTTCAACCTGATCCATACTACGAATTGATCAGCGATCCCTCAAAGCCTCAAACGTATGATCCATTTTACAGAGAGTACGACTTTGAAGGGTATCGGGTATGGCGGAGTGTGACTGGAACTCCGGGTAATTGGGAGCTTATCGCCACATATGATCTGTATAATGACATTGTCTTTGAAGAGGTGAGCTATGATGAGACCGATACAATCAGGGCAGAGGATACTGGATTACTCCACTCCTATATAGATAAAGGTCTGCGTAATGGATTCACCTACTCCTATGCAGTGACATCCTTTGATTGGAACAGAATGAAAGAGACCGATACGACATACATTCCAATCATCTCTGAGAGCGAAAGAGTCTGTGCTACGGCATCACCGCGCAGGGAACCGGCAAACTTTGTTCCTGGTTCGTGCACAGTAGAGGTACTTCGCGGAAATCCTCTACTCATTGAGAATGTCTCCTATGACATTACCTATCCGCTCGCCATGACAACAGAGACAATCAGTCTTGAATTTGGTCCGATAGGGTGGGCTGTTGGTAATCTCTATGATTCACTCGGTACTATCAATGGTACTGCTGTGGTACCGTGCTACAGGGCCTATCTCAAAGATCACCATGATATTACGATCGATAGTGTTAAGATAGAGACACCGTTTGGTTCAGCTGTAATAGCACATGAATTCATAGCGCTCAATGGTGTGA
>Ga0209636_10000401_pt1 | contig 41386 bp, 42 predicted proteins | sample DeeMarSWOR152_54_FD_187464 | JGI IMG/M metagenome (GOLD analysis project Ga0209636, IMG submission 187464) | Marine sediment microbial communities from White Oak River estuary, North Carolina - WOR-1-52-54 (SPAdes) (version 2) | ecosystem: Environmental > Aquatic > Marine > Intertidal zone >... | reverse complement strand
GAGTGTGTGTGTGTGAGAGAGAGAGAGAGAGAGATGCGATTCAAATATGAACGTTTTTGTTCTTTGTGTACATGTAGTCGCCAGGTTTTGCATAGTTTTGTGGTATTGAATCGTAAGACAGAATATTTAAATTCCGAATCCAACATAGAATAAGCCGTACAAAGAGAGTGTGGGCTATTTGCCTCAAAAAACAGAAGAACAACAACCAGCAGTCACGATGGGATTCAGCCACCAAGGAAAAAAGAAAGCAGACCAAATAGCCCTAATGAAAGAACTCGAAATAAAAACCGAACATAAAAACACCAAATTCCACATATCCCTCGCAAAACAAATCCAACAAAACGTTTCACCCTTAAGAGCCAAATATAAAACAGAAAAATACGACTTACATCCTGCATATATTTTCCCAGAAAACGTGCAAACTCTTGTTCCGTCAAACACGCCGCAATATGTTGACCGAGGACACGACTATGTTAAACGTATAGTCCGCGCGCTTTACTACTTTAAACAATGTGCCCTAATCGGACCTAGCGGAACCGGGAAAACCCACATCGTCTACATCGTTGCAGAAATATGCGGGCTCCCAATATGGGAAGTCAACTGCGGACTAAATACTTCAACGTACGACCTTTTCGGCAGATACATCGGGCTTGGGAAAGAAAACTGGATAGATGGGCAAATCATCACATGGTGTAAAACTGGTGGGATTCTCTATCTTGATGAGGCTAATATGATGAAACAAGACATTGCCTCAAGACTAAACCCTATCCTCGACACCAGAGGACACATAGTCTTAACAGAGAAAGACAACGAAATCGTCAATCGCCACCCCTACGGCTACCTAATAATTGCAATGAACCCGTTCTCAGCAGAATTCGTAGGCACAAAACCCCTAAACGCCGCTCTGAGACGACGTATGTCTGTCTGGATAACCTTCGACTACCTCAGCGTTGGCGACAACATCTGCTCAGACGAAATACAACTCGTCCAAAAACGCGCCAACGTAGACGAAGATACAGCAACAAAAATAGTAAGAGTCGGCGCAGAACTCCGCAGGCAATATAAAAACGGTGACTTACCCTATGGCCCCTCGCCTGGCGACCTTATCAACTGGGCGGTTCTCATGGCAGACGGCATGACTCCACTAGGCGCAGCAACCGAAACCATAGTCGGCACAACAAGTGACGATGAAGAAGTGCAAAACATGGTAAAACGCGTCATCAAAGCAGTCTTTAGCATAAAAGGATAAGGCGGCACAGCCCATGGAATTCTTTGACTATGCATGGGCAACTTCCTTCCAGATTACAAAGAAAAAACATGAAGAAGTGAAAGTTCTCGTACGCGACGACCTTACGTTTCCTCTCCTCGGAAAAGACAGCGAAGGTTACGTCATTTGCCTGCCAGAACCCAAGAGAATTTCTAAAAAGTTTATGAAATTTCAAGGACTTTTGTTAAACGTGAATAACGAGTTTCACAGAAAGGTTTTGTGGCAATTGTTTAGGGCTTCAGTTTTCCATCTAAGCCTCCATGTTGCAACATCAGGTTTTGAGTCTTATATTGATTGGGCAAGAGATAAAGACCATAATCTTGCATTGTATGTCGCAAGCATAATAGAAGACGCAGCTGTCGCTGCGCATGTGAAGACTGCATGGTCACCTCTCATACCTGACATGGCACTAGCGAATACTATCTCTTATCTTCGTTTGAAACCTTCCAATCTCGTATTTGACGATTCTTTCCGCATAATGGCAGCAATTCTTTCCTACTTCACTGTTGGAAAAGGCAAGGGAAAACTCTCCAAAAAAATGCAGAAAGACGTAAACGACACAGTCTGCCACCTTCGACAAATAGAAGACATTACATCAAAACGAGTCGCGGAAAATCAAAACAAAGAAACAATCACCCAAAACCCAAAAAATGACTTTCTAAATCAAAAAAAACTAGAAACCGCAGACAAAATTTACTGGAAACTTTACGAATATGGAAAACCGCCTGGAATACTTGCATTGCCATATACTGAAAATTATGGTGGAGAATCAATTTTTCGCAAAAATATAATAGCAACAGAAGAAGAATTCAACAGCATTCTGGAAATGGCTTTTGCCAAACTTGGCTCCAACGTTTTTATTGACGAGAGTTGTGAACGCGAAACTACGCAAGCCTTTTCGACTTGGGAGGCAAAGGAAACTCATGAACAAAAGATTTTGGAAGGTTACAAGGAAATATTGGCGAACACGCATTTCTTAGGAATCGAATTTCCGAAAGAAGATTACACGGAATATCTGCGTTCCAAACAGGTTCTTTCCAGTCCAGTAAGACGAGTCATGGAAAAACTGCGACTCTTAAAAAACATTACAGGCGAAGACTTCAGACAAGAAAGCGGACTAGTAGATTTGCAGGAAGCAATACAAATAATCGCTAGCAAAAGCCAACGCACCGACATATTTGTCAGAGAAGAACTTCAAACACGAGAAGAAGCATGGGCAATAGTAATCGACGCAAGCCACAGCTTAAACCTCTTTAAAGGTGAAGTTCGCGGCATAGCGCTTTGCCTCGCAGAAACAGCCAAGAATCTCATTCTAAACCGTGCAGCATGGAGTATGTTCGCTTTTAGTGACAAATTCTACATAGTGAAGGACTTTAGCGAAAACTACTCAACTCGCATCCGTGCTCGCATAGGCGGATTAAAACACAGTGGATTAACTTACCTGTCAGACGGCTTAACCATCGTTACAAACGCGCTTCGACGGCATATTGAACAAGCGAAAATCATCGTTGTTGTTTCCGACTTTTTCCCTTCTGGTTATATGGAAATCGAAAATGAATTAGCACAAAATATAAAGCAGATGGATCGTACGGGCATAGGACTTATTGGAATCGGCGTAAAGAGTAGAGCAGTGAAAAACTATTTCCGGCACAGTTGCGTGGTAGATACACCCTATGACCTTATGAAAAAGTTCACAAAGGCTTTCTTAGAATACAGTGCAACAATATAGTCTTAGAGTTTCATTCTGTACTAGTCGATACGGAAAATTCCGTAATAAACTTGAACCGTTCAGCAAGTTCCTCGCCTTTCTTGTGGCGCAATACCAGTTTCTCAGGAACGCCGTCACGCAAAAACGCGATGTATGTAATGTCTTTTCCCAAGCCAGATTTTTCCAATTCGCCAAAAGTGTTTTTGATTTTTTCCAGTTTGTCTATCTTGTCATTTATCTCCTCTATCGCTTCAAAAACCATTTCTGCCTGTCCCTGTTCACTTGCGCAAAGCATTATGTCTCGGTATGGAATCCAGTCCGCTGCCATTGCTTCTTGTTTCTTCTTTTTCCCCTGCTTTTTCTCTGTTTTCTGTGGCTTCTTTTTCACTTTTATAGCTTTCTGCATCGCAGAAAGGTTTTTGAACCATTCCTTGTCGCCATAGGAAGCCTCAGAATCTCGAAGGAATAAGCCTAACCATTGGCTGTACTCTTCCACAATTGATCTGTATTGGGCGATCTCTTCTTCTAAAGCTTCTCGCAACTCTCCGAGCGAATAGAAACTGCGTACTTCTGTTCCAAGGCATTCCATAGTGCTTTTCTCCCTCACTCAGATTTTTCAAATGCAGAATTTTGGTTTTCAGTTTCTGACAGTGGACTCTTCAATTCTTGGTTGCCAACAATGAAAACGTTGCTTTCCTCTCTATTGGAAGATGAGAAAACTCTGTGAATGTTTTTTAATTCTTTCTTGATCTTTTCGAAAATGCTGACTCTTTCGCTGATTTTCTTTCTGTAATTTTTTATTGATTTTTCGAGTTCAGGAATGACGTTCCAAATTACTGATAAGACAATTTCTGGCGGATAGTCTTCTAAAACTTTTGAGCTGACCTTCTCCTTTTCATACATCACAATCAGGTGGCCTTCCTTATTCAGCACAATTTTTCTAGCTTTCGCCTGTAGTTCTGGAACGGCTTTTAGGGGAATATTAAATGTCATGTTCAAACGTCTAAGAATGTGCCTCAAAAACATACACAATTCTTGGATTAGTTTTTTCTCTTCCAGCAAAAACTCACTTAATTGTATAGTTTCTTCACTTATTGTGGTCAATAATTCATTAAATCTTTTTTCAATCTCGCCCTTTGTTTTTTCAAAATCTTCGTCTGTTTCCTCGTTTTGAAGTTTGTAAGGATAGTAAAGATAAGTTTCGTCTGTCGTCTTGGGTTCTGCAGACGTAACAATCCCAGCCTGAGTTTCCGAATGTTCCATGCTGGCTTCAGAATTTTCCATAAACCTTTTCTCCATTACATTCATTCATTTCAGAGCCAAAAAATGAATAATAGAGTTTGTGTATAGCCTATCGCTACGCACTCCAACAAGTCTTGTTTATATTCACTTTTTGACGCAAAGCAAAAATTATTGAAAAATACAAAGCAGCGCCTAATGTTTGTCTCAAAATATCTGGAGCAAACCAAACCCAACTGGTCGCTCCGTTAAAATGAAGCCCCGCGATAAACCACGCAAAAACAATGTCCACAAAGGTTTCTGCAACGCGTGATAGTTTCGGTGACAAGTTGATAAAGTGAGAGTTTAAGCAAAGCATTATGTAAATAGGAAAGTTTGCAATGAAGTCAAAAAGAGTTAAGCCTAAAGGTATACCATACGTTTCCATGAAACTTCTAGCTAGAAGATTGCCTTCTTCTGCAGGTGTTGTGCAGAGAATTAGGGTTACTAAATAGTCCATGAAAATAAAGGCAAACAGCACGAAAATTCGTTTCATCCAAAAGTTGTTTCTGGGAATTAAGTATTTCATGGCTGCGAATATGCTCTTCGCTTCCTGTGTCACGGCTTTTCCTATTCTCCCGTCAGCTTGGTGATAATTTATCATGTAGAGTTTTAAAAAAGTATCTTACTAAGGAAAGGTTGATTTCTAATTCTGATTTTGAATTCAGAAGTATAAAATACGAGAATTGTAGAGACACACGTTCGGCTTCCGAATCTGATATATAGATTAAAAAGCCGCGAGAAGACCCAAAATGGCAACAGAAAAAACCGAAGAATTAGTAAGAATCTACGACGAAACAACTGGAGCTTGGAAATTCGTCAAAAAAGACAAAGGACCACTAAAGTCCCTTGAATTGATCGAAAACACACTCGTAAAACTTGGACTCTCAAAAAACGAAGTACGCGTATACTTACATCTAGCAAGACATGGAGAACGAAAAGCAAGCGAAATTTCTGAGGCACTTTGTTTGCATAGAACCGAAACCTACAGAATTTTGAGGGATCTAGAAAAACGTGGAATGGTCTCTTCAGTGTTTGAAAAACCTTTAAGATTCATTGCCACTCCTTTCGAAAAAGCCATCGACTTCCTAATCGAGGCTAAGAAACTTAAGATTAAACTTTTGGAACGAAAAAAGAAGAACCTAGTCGACGTTTGGCTTTCTCTACCTCACCCAAGAGTGTCGCTGGAAAGAAAGGAAGTATTCCAGATTCTCGAAGGCGAAGAACAAATCGATTTGAAAGCCGACGAGATTCTTGGAAAAGCGAAAAAAGAATTAATGGTGTTTGCTCCAGAAGGCGACTTGGCCCACTTTTACTATTCTGGTTTTCTCGACAAATTGGAGAAATCAGCCAAAAAAGACATGGGCGTCATGTTGTTGACTAATCATTCATCGAAAAGCCGCTTTTTCATTGATAAAACAAAACTGAACGCGAGATATTCGTCTTCAAGCATTGGAGACTTGCCCAGCTTTATCATAGCAGATCAGGAGCATCTTCTTCTTTCCATACGGAAAACAGATGAGAACTTGAAGGAAGATTCGCGTGGAAGGCGTGGAAAGACTGCGGCTTTGTGGACGAACTATGGTGCTTTCATTAAAGCTTTGGGAAAACTTTTCGGAGAGTTATGGGGCATAGAAGCGCACGTTGAGGTGCCTCAAGCGAGAGTGAAGTAAAAGCTCTATCAAGTCTTAATCAACTATTAGAGCTGCAATCTGAATTCTTAAAATGCGTCTTTTTTGTTACACACAAATGACGATATTTTTGATAGACTTATAATTTTCAATGGAGCGAGTTAAGAAAATGGAGCACGTTTTCAAAAATAGGAAAGCGCTAAGCACTGTAGTCACAACGCTGATTATTCTGGTTGTCTCTGTCTTGCTAGCGACTATCGTTACTTTTTATGCCATCAACATAACGACTAACAGGGTTCAGCAAGAAAACTTGTACATGTCAAAGCTCCACGTATGGTATAACACAACCTCGCCAACCTGGGCGCAAGCAGGTTTTGTTCTAGTGAACACAGGTGGTAGAGACGTTGTCCTTGACAAGGTCACTGCTAGAAGTCAAACATGCGATTGGAGCAATGTGTACTACTGGAGAACCAATACGGAAACCATCACAATAGACCTTGCAGTTACTCCTACACAACTTTCTGGAACAACCTACTCTCATACTATACAAAATGCTTCAAGAACTTTAACACAAGCATCTGACGATATCACTTTGAAGTCTGGTTGGACAATAGTCATCTACATTAACAGTCCGGATAGCATCGGTCAAAATGATGTTGGCACGCCAGTAGAAGTATCTGTATATACTGCAAACGCCCATTGGACGCAAGAGTGTTACGTGGAAGCCGCACAGTAGCGCTCTTTCTTTCTTTTTCTAAAACCCTAATTTTGTTTGAATCTTTTTTGAGATTGCGAATAAAACATGGCTTGTGCGTATGTGTAGTACAGTTCTACGCACAAATTATCATATTTTATTAGTTTCAAACCCTCTGGCACGGAGAGAAAATACGAAATGAAGAACTTTCTAAAAAGTAGAAAAGGGCTTAGCACAGTAGTGACAACTTTGATCATCCTCGTTGTTTCAGTGCTTCTAGCAACAGTCGTTACTTTCTACACAATCAACATCACAACCAACCGAGTCCAGCAAGAGAACTTGTATATGTCAAAACTGCACGTTTGGTACAACACAACTGGCGCATGGGCAGAAGCAGCTTTTGTACTCGTAAACACTGGTGGTAGGGACATTGTTATTGACAAAATTACCTGTAGAAGTCAAACTTCTGCATGGACGGATGTTTTCTATTACAGAAACTCTACATTGACCGTCACACAAGACCTAACTGTACCAGCTACAAAACCAGTAGACCCATTCAACCACACAGTCCAAGGTAGTTCAAGAACCTTCTCAGTAGCGTCTGACGATATCACTTTGAAGTCTGGTTGGACAATGGTCGTCTACATTAACGACCCAGACCATGTTGGCCAGAACGACGTTGGTACACCAGTCGAAGTCACTGTTTACACTGCAAACGCTCATTGGTCTCAAGAATGCAACGTTGAAGCTGCACAGTAACAAACGATAGCCCACACTCCTTTTTCTTTTTTTCCCATTTTATTTTTCACCTTTTATTCAATCATTGTTTCATCCATTTTTATCTTGGATTCAGATTCTCAATGTGTAGTGTATGGTTACACACAAATCAACATATTTTATCTTGAACGAGTTTGGTGTGCAAAAGAAAGCGGGAGGCTGGAACTCCTGTTAAAAGAGAAGATTCTCGGAGTCCCCTCCCTCACTTTCATCCAATTTGTCGGGTGCACTCGTATGAGTAAGGAAAACTCAAGAAAACACTATTCAAGACTATGGCAGTCTAAACGAGCAACAGCCATTCCAGTGACATTCCTAATGCTATTCGTTTCTCTGATGCTCATAGTCACAGCTACCTATTACATCGCAATGACAAGAATCTCCGCGAGAGGCCAACTACTAAACTTTTCCGCAGCCAAAAACGCTATGATCAGTTTAGAAAAAAGCATAGAAAACGTTCTCTGGTCTCCAGGTGCTTCCCAAGTTTATTATTTCGACGATTTTGGAGGAAACTTCACAATTGCGCCTACAACAAAAAACTTACTTCTAAACATTACAGATAACTCCTTTTATGATATAGTTTTCAACAATCCAGTTGGGAAGACTGTTTACGGGCTTTCTTATGCTGAGCTTGGCGCAAGTGGACTTTTCCTTAAAGGCGATTCTCGAGTTATTGTTAACAGCAGTTCTTCCACAATGGCTCAACTTAAGATAGCAACTGGTGAAAGAGCACAGGAAATCACTCTTACTTATCGACCACTTGCATCATCCACGGTAACTGGTTCAAGCAACGGTAAACCAGTAAACACAGTGCGAATATACATCGTCAGCATGAATCTTTCCCAAAGTCTCACTCTCCCAAGCGACTTCTTCCTAAAAACCAGATGCGTAAACGTAGTTTCTACCATAAACAATTACAATCTTTCCTACGCAATCTCTGCCATCCAAATAAAAACGGTCTTTGACGGCGTAAGCGGCATGGTTTCTCTTCCAATTTCAAGCAATGAAGCAGGCACAATAATCAATGTGGAAGTGCTGGTCTGTAACATTCAACTGCAAAGAGTGGGGGTGTAAACTTGCCCTCAATCATACCCAGCTACATATACATGTTCGTCGCCATGACCGCTGTCGGCACACTCCTCATCTTCTCATTTAACTCCTACACTGCGACTTTGCGTTCTGTGCCAGAAACAGAACAATTAGACAACTTACTAAACCATGTAGCCGCAAAAGCCACACAACTCCTAACCCAGACCAAAACGGACTCTAATGCACAGATTCTTCTAAACCTGCCAACAAAAATAGGCGACCAAGAATACTGGATACGTTTGCGAAACAACACCTTACAATCGTGGATAGAAGGAGGACTGGGAAAAATTTGGGACGACACAACTTCTCACAAAGTGTTTTTCCCGGGAAAACCTTCAGCCATAGGACAACATGTTAGCGTCTATGGACCCGCAGTTTTAAAATGTTACATGAACGGTTCAGTTCCACAACTTTTCTTAACAAGTGCGAGGGAAAACTAAAGTTGAAAGTTAAAAAATCAAAGAAAAAAGGAAAGAAAACGGAAGCGGAACTTCAGAAGTTATCCGAAGAGGCATTAGTGGGTTTTCTGGACCTAAAGAAATGGAGCCCACCAGAGGGCTATTCTGAGGTTGAAACATACCCGCTGAAACCCCCATTCTCTTACGCTACGATTGTTCAGCACGAGGAAACCACAGATTACCTCTATATCGTGGACGAGTTGCCGTTAAACAAAAACGAAAGAGAAGCCTTCACAAGAATGCGCAACATTCTAGAATACGAATTAAAAGCACCGGAAAGCGACGAAACATTGGCAGAATCTTTTCATAGACAAATGCCAGAAATCATAGAAAACCACAAAAAAGCCTTGGAAGAAATAACGCCGATAGGGACAAGAAAAATCGTTTACTATCTCGAACGAGACATTGTCGGCTATGGCAAAATCGACCCTGTAATGTTTGACGAGTATGTTGAAGACATTAGTTGCAGTGGAGTCAACAAATCCCTCTTTCTTTGGCACAGAAAATATGAAAACATCAAAACTAACATTAGTTTTAAGGAAGAAGAAGACCTCGACGATTTTGTGATGCGGGTAGTGCACAAAGCAGGGAAGCATGTAAGCCTAGCTTTTCCCATAGTCGACGTTACGCTGCCCGGAAAACACCGTTTAGCCGTCTCATACGGACGGGAAACCACTCCTTCGGGAACTAGCTTCACTATAAGAAAATTCCGCAAAGACCCCTTCACAATAATTGACTTGATTGAGAACGAGACAATCAACGAAACCATCGGCGCATACTTGTGGCTTCTCATGGAAAACAAAATGTCAGTCATGATAATAGGCGCCACAGGTGCGGGCAAAACAACAGCTCTAAACGCAATCGCCTGCCTAATCCGCCCCAACTATAAAATTATTTCAGTTGAAGAAGTTGCGGAAATAAATTTGCCACATGAAAACTGGACCTCCACAATAGCTCGCTCGGGATTCGGAACAGAAAATGAAGGCGAAATCGAGCTTTACGACCTTATCAAATCTGCTGTAAGGCACCGTCCAGACCTTGTGATAGTTGGTGAGGTTAGGGGGGAGGAAGCCTACGTACTTTTCCAAGCTCTCGCCACTGGACACGGCGGACTTTGTACAATGCACGCCGAAGATGCAGAGACAGCAATCAAAAGACTCACACAACCGCCAATGAATATTCCCACGTCAATTATTCCATTAATGAACTGCGTCATCGTAGTCAAACACGTGAGAACGCCTATTTTCCTTGAAACAGGGAAACGCTTGTCTAGTAGAAAGTTTATCAGCGTTAAAGAAATAAAAACCGTCGATGCGATTAACGAAGTTTTCAGTTGGAACCCAACATCTGACATTTTCCAGGAAAACATTTCAAAAAGTTACTTGTTACAGAAAATCGCCAAAAACTTGGACATTTCCGTAGACAAACTGCTCGATGAACTTGATCATCGGAAAAGAGTATTACTAGAAATGATGGAGCGTAACATTCGAAACTATCGCGACGTGAACAGTGTTTTGAACAAATACTACCACAGCCCACACATTACATTTGAAGATTTTGCGAAAAAATTTGGCTGGTGAGAAAAACATTGTTCCTCTCCTTTTTACTTGGAAAAGTGTTCGGTCGTTTTCTCGGGCCTTTAAAGAAAGGACAAGAGACAAGCGAAATTGAACGAGAGTTACCTTTTGCTGTTATGCTTTTCACTTTGATGGCTGCAAGTGGGGTAACGCTTTACGATGGATGGAAGAAAATGCGTTCAATCAAGTTGCTCCCAACGTTTCAGAAGGAGGCTGAGGAGGTAGTTCGGCAGGTAGAGGTTTTAGGATACGACCCGTTGACCGTTATGTATCGGAGAGCAGAAAACGCCCACTCCAAAATGTACCGTGACTTCTTGGCAGGCTACGTTTCCTCAGTAAAAAGCGGCGTTAATGTTGTGAGTTTTCTGAAGAGTAAAATGCGTTCTATGTTCGAAGCTCAAAGCGCAGCATCAAGCCGAGCAATTGAGAAGTTGGGAACACTTATCGAAGCTTACGCGGTTATGCTTATCGTAACCTTATGCGCTTACATTTTGTATGTTGTTGTTTCTTCCAGCAACTTTTTTGAGCTAACAGCCGCCTCAGGAATGTCGGGTGGTCCAGATGTTTTGCTTTATCTTTTCGTCTTCTTAGCCATGCCCATGCTCTCTATATTTTTCATAATAATCGCTCACATGGCAAGAAAAAGCAGCCTTACTACGTTAAAGGAATGTTACAGAAGGGCTTTGCTCTTTACCTTTCCAGCAATAGGCTTGTTGCTTATCTTTTTAATGGTTCCTTCGCTTCAGACAGCAGCCTCAGCCATAGGAATGACTGGCATTGTTACAATATGCTTCCTCATTATATCCGTGCCACCATCGTTGATTTACCGGAAAATCGCCAAAATTAACTTCACAGCAGAAGATTCCATGCCCAGCTTTCTCAGAGACGTTTGCGAAGCAAGAAAAATCGGTTTATCCCCGGAGAAAAGCATAATCCACGCAAGCAAAAGAAGCGCGTATGGAAGTTTCTCTAACCTTTTAGGCTTAGTTAGAAGCCAAATTGAATGGGGAGTCTCGCTCAAGAAAATCTTTGAAAACATCAAAAGAAAGATTAGAAGCTGGCCTGTGCTTGTTCACTTCTTTATCCTCGTTGAAACCATAGAAATCGGCGGTGGTTCAGCAGCTGCGCTTGAAATTTTATCTGAATATAGTGAGAAAAGCAAAGACATAGAATTTAATAAACGGGCAACGCTCAAGCCTTACGTTGTGTTAGCCTTTATTTGGAGTATCTTAATCGCCTTGACAACCACCATCGTAGCCATGACTATATGTATTATTGCGAATATTTCGCTGCCAGGTGTGACAGGTCAACCTGCATTAGCAGGCGTACAAGAACAATTAATAGTGCTTTCTGTGGGAATTATTCTTCAATGTTGGCTGTCAGGTTTCTTTATTGGCAAAATCAGTGAAGGAACATTCGCAGCAGGTTTCAAGTATTCTGCAGTTCTCGCAGTAACAGCATACGTGTCGCTTTTGCTGTCTCAAAACTTTCTGGTTGGTATGTCCACGATTTCGCCAACATAACTAGGAGGTGGCTTTGTGCCAGCGACATCCATTGACACTTTCTTCGCATGTTCGCTTTTAGTGATTCTTGTAGTTTCGACTATGGCGGCGTTGCCAAAAGTTTTACACCCTTTTTTAGACGGATTATCTCATAAAAATGATGCAGAACTATTTCAACAACTCGCTCAATACCTCCTACTCAACACGGGCTCACCGTCAGATTGGGGAAGTAACCGTGACGTTTCGCCCACAATTTTTGGATTAGCGTCAAACAGCACCTCACGGCCATACACACTCGACATAGATAAGGTCACACGATTGAACAGCACCAATGTTTTCGCTATAACTTATGCTCAGCTCTTAGACGCTCTAAAACTCAGCAACATAGCCCTAAGAATTAGCATTCAACCCATTTTTGACACGTCAATAAACTTAACCTCCAGTGTTAACAATGGAGATGAAACGAGTTATAATTTCGATATTATAACACAAAAATCTGGGCTTGCAGTTGTTTCGAATTTGAGTTGTTATCTCGTCGTTAGAGATTATTTGGATAATTTGTTTTCTTCTACAAATTTAAGTGGAAAAGCCAATGTAACATTTACAGTTCCCAATAATGTGAACGGTAGCGCTTTGCTAATCGTTTTTGCGAAGGCGCATGTTAATCCAAGCGCGGTTAGTTTTGGCGTCTATTCTTTTGGTCATAACGCTTCTTCCCCTAGACAGAATGGCGTTTTTGTGAGGCCTAATCCGTTGGGTTACGTGTTAAACGTTTCTTTCAACTATCCCAATGAACAAATTTTAGGAGCGTTCGCCCTTTCATATAGTTATCGGGCAAACTTAACTCTGCTTTCCAATGCAACTCAAACTGCAGAATACTCTTTTCCACATTTTCTAGGCAAAAGCGCTACGATACTTGTGCTGATAGGTTTAAATGGCACCGAATCTTTTGCTGAGTGGGTAGCGTATCCGCAAGTTCCACTGGATATTGGCGTGAATTTTGACGCCTCGATTTTGCATTCAACTGTGTTTTCTTTTGCTTACATTGTAACGATAGACTCGGTGTTTTTCGAGTTTCAAATAAAATGCAGGACGGTTGGCTAACATGCAGAAGAATAACAGAGGACAGATAAGAGTTGCAGAAGCGTTCCTTTCAGCATTCATCATATTTTCTGCCTTAGCTATCTGTTCCGCTCTTTCGCCGCCTTCTGACAATAATGATCAGAAAACATTAGCCACTCAAGGGATACAGGCGCTTATCCAACTTAACAGTAATGGTTTGCTCGGAAGCATGATTGAGCAAAATAATTGGACGGCATTGTCGAATGCTCTTAGACTTTCGTTGCCCATCAGCGTTTCTTACAACCTAACAATTTATGATGAAAATATGCAACAGGTTAACAGTGTTCCAGTTTCTAATGGAAACCTAGACGGCAACGTAGTAGCGGTTGAATATCTCTGTGCCAGTCAAGGCGCTGTATTTCATTCTTACACGTTGCGTTTGCAGTTGGCGGTGGTGAAATAATGAGCATAGCAAGCAGACGTGGGCGTTCAGGTCAAATCTTGGCAGTAAGTGCGCTCGTTATAGCCTTGATTATTACTTCAACGGCGGCGTACATTTATGAACTAAGTGGCAACATTGGAGACGCAGACGCCCACATGTTGAATGATTTTATTCTTTCCATCGAATTAGGGTCAAAGCATGTCGTTACTGGTGCACTTGCAAACATAACGAAAGGTGGGGAAAATCAGATGCTTGAGACGAATTTGGCTGCATGGAGCGCAATTGTTGAGCGACAGTATTTGTTTGGGACGTTTATGCTGAATTACACCTTATACGCTGTTGCACCCTATGTTTCTGGACTTTACGTAAACTGGGGTAATAATGGCAGTGGTGTTTCCGAAGCTTATGCAGATTTTCAGCTTAATGGAAGCGGAAAGAGTGTGGAGATGCGTTTTCCGTTTTATGTTAATGTTTCTTCGAGGCTTTTTACTGAGGGGTTTATAACAGAAATAGCACCAAGCAACAAGCAGGTTACGATAGATTGCAGATTTTTTAATGATGGACAACCGGCTCTTGCTGAGAACATGAAATTCTATTATCGTGAATCGGCACAATGGATTGAAGCCTCAAACAATCTTGTCATTACAGATTATGGTAACGGAACATATCGGGCAACCTTTACTTTGGAAACTTCTCTGACCTCGGTGGACGTTTCTGCGCGGTTTTTTGACTGGCGAAATATTCTAGTGCAAGCGAATGCTACTTGCTCGGAGTAGTAGTTGTCAGAAAATTAAGAGAATGATAACTATCAAGCCAGCAGCCCAGCAGTAGTAAGCAAAGTAGCGAAATTTGCGTTGCATGACAATTTTCTGCAAAGCCTTCAACGCAGCATAACCTACTATCATAGAGATAAAAGCGCCGAAGAGCATAGGAAGCATGTCAACGCCTTGGATTACTGCGTCTTTTGCCTCAAAAACTGTGGCGCCAAATATCGCGGGCACAGCGAGGAGGAAGGAGTATTTGAAGACTTTCTCTTTTTCCACTCCACGTAATAGTCCAGTGCTTATAGTTGTGCCACTTCTTGAAACACCTGGGATTAAGGAAACTGCTTGGGCGAGGGCAATGAAAAGGGAGTCGGTAAAACTTAGAGGTTTGTTGTTTTCTTTTATTTCTGAAATGTAGAGCAAAGCACCTGTGAAGAGTAGGGCTATACTTACGGCGAATAGATTACTAAATAATGATTGTATCTGGTCGTGGAAAATGTAGCCTAATGCTGCGGTGGGTATGGTTCCAACGATTATGAATGGTGCGAGTTTTCCGTCTTCGCTGGCAAAATCACGTTTTGTTATGGCTTTGAGAATGTTTATGATTTCTTGTCTGAAAACCACGAGGATTACGACTAAGGTTCCCGCATGCAACATGACGTCGAAGACTAGCGGCTGTTCTGTTTGAAAAAACTCTTGCATAAGAACTAGGTGGCCACTGCTAGAAATAGGCAGCCATTCTGTTAAACCTTGAACTATTCCGAGAACAATAATTTCAATAAGCGATGCCATGCCGTTGACCGCTCACTTTAGTGTCCTTCTTTATCGAGCCACATTATAGAGTTTATGCCATTAAAGCGAGCATGTTATAAAGATGAATTCAAATTGATGCGTTAGAAGAAGGGGCGTTTGTTATGGTTGTGCAGCAAGAGTTACGTGAGGTCGAGTTACGAAAGCTTCGTCCTAATAGGCTTAATCCTCGTTTAGACATTAATATTGAACGTTTAAATGAGCTTGCTGAGAGCATTAAGCAGGTTGGCGTGTTAGAGCCTTTAATCCTTCGTCCAATAGATGATGGTTACGAGGTCGTGGTGGGCGAACGCCGTTACCGTGCGGCCCAACAAGCAGGACTCGCAACAGTTCCTGCCGTAATACGAGATTATACCGACGAACAAGTCATCGAACTAAACTTAATCGAAAACATCCAAAGGGAAGAACTAACTGCCGTAGAAAAGGGCAACTGCTGCAAGCAACTTCTAGAAAAATATTCACAAAAATACCCGACACAGCAAGAAATTGCCACACGAATAGGCATATCTCCTGAAACTATCAGTAGCTGGCTCAAGTTAACCGAAGCACCAGAAGAACTCCAAAAGCTCATAGTCCCAACAGAAAAGTCAGGCGTTCCACGTGAACTTGGAAAAATCGACTACTCCACCGCAGTCACGATAACACGCCAAATAAAAGAACCAGAAAAACAAGTCGAAATCGCCAAAGAAATCGCAAAAAAGCCAGTTTATGGACGAGAAGCCCGTGAAGTTATCAAAAAAATCGCAAAAGAACCAGAAAAACCCCTAGAAGAAGCAATAAAAGAAGTCGTTGAAGTATCACCCGAACTATCCTTCGCTTTCGCACAAGTTGAACCAATCCTTGAAGGCACCAAAACCCAAAATACTACCAAAACAGCACCAAATCCAGACATAAAAGCAGGTACAATCGTAAAAGCCACAATTCCAAACCCCCATTTTGCAGATCTACACATAATTTCTGTTGAAAGAAAACGTCTAAAATACTTTACAGAAGAAGACGCAAAAAACGAAGGCGGCTACACATTAGAGAAATTCAAGAAACATTGGAAAAACACATACGGCGAATGGGACGAAAACGAACTGGTCTACATTATTCACTTTGAAAAAATAGACAAGAAAACGTAATTTGATGCAAGATTTGTCATAGCATTTTCGCTAGATTCTCTAGTATGGTAACATAGGATTTCTCGAGAGTTACCAAGCCTCCAGTAGGGCCATCTTCTCCAACCACTAGGTATTCATTCGGTGCATGTGCTCTTTCTCCGTGACCCAATCCACCAGCTACAAAGGACAAATTCAGAGGTTCGCGATTAAACATGCAGAAAGGTGCGCTTCCAGGATTGAGAGGCCAAATTTCCGGTTCATAGCCAAATTCGCGATAAGTTTCCACAATTGCCTGTGCTGCAGGTTCATGTATGCTTGTTTTTGCCCAACCGTAGCCTTCTTCAAGCTCTTTGATTTTGATTTCCTTGAAGCCATGTTTGTCAAAATGGCTTCTTATTTTCGGGATTACTTCTTTCACTGCCATGTTTGGCACGAGCCGTGCATCAACTTTTGCAGTAATTTTGTGTGGCAAAACTGTTTTTGTTCCAGGCCCTGTGTAACCACTCCATATGCCATCTATGTTCAGGCTAGGCGAGAAGAACAATTTCAGTAGTGCTTCTTTTCCATGGGCATTGTCTATTAAACGTTTAACTTTGATTTCGTCTTTAAATGTCTCTTCGTCGAAGGTTTTCTCCAATTTTTCTAAAAGTTCCAAATCTTCTTTGCTAGGGGGAATCACATTGTCGTAAAAGCCTTCGATTAGAACTTTGTTGCCGTCTTTTGTTGTTAAAGTGCTTAATGCCTGTACCATTCTCCATGTAGGGCTGTCCACGCATGCTTTGACGCTTCCGTGAACATCGAATTCGGTTGGTCCATAACCCCAACTTTTTCCATCAAGCTCCAGCTCAAAATATACTATTCCTTTCACGCCCAGTATCATTGTAACCTTGCCTTTCTGATCTTGGTCAGCATTTGGAAAGAATACGACATCAGCTTCCTTTAATTTGTCCAAGTATTGGTTGATGAACTCCGGTAGATGACGGCTGCCCAGTTCCTCTTCTCCTTCGGCAACAAACATTAGGTTAACTGGAATTTCTTCACCTGCAGCAATTATTGATTCGCAGGCGTTAAGGAAAGCACCTAGTGGACCCTTTGTGTTTATTGCTCCTCTAGCCACGAGGCATTTGCCAAAAGGCGCCATATCAACAACACGTCCCTCTAACGGCGGAACTGTCCAGCCCGGCTCGTCAACTGGCTGAGTATCATACATGAAGTAAACCAAGACGGTTTTGGCTGCACCTGCATCATAGAAGCCGTAAACAACAGGATTACCCGAAGTCTCAACAAGCGTAGTACCACGACATCCTAAATTCTTTAGATAACGCCTAACAAGTTCTGCGCATTCCCGTATGCCTCGGTTTTCAGCGGAAATCGAAGGTTGCCTTAAAAGTTCCTGCAAGCGACCAAGATGCTTATCGAAATGGTTCTCGATATGCTTGAAAACTTTATTCTTATCCATTTAGATCACGTATTTTTGGATGTTTTTAATACATCTTGAATGAACTCAAAAGTTTTTCTCTGAGACTCTAAGTGTGTTTTTCGGATTCAACCCATGAAAATTTACGTTGAAATGTTTTTGGGTAGTAGAGTTTCCAGTCAAAATCCACTTTTTTGCCCCACTTGTAATAGACTCGTGGGTCAATGTAACTTTTTAAAGAAGTTCTCAAGTTGTATTCCTTGGTCTCCTGTGTCTCTTTTATCTTTAATTGCAGTTTTTTTATCGCCTTCTGCCTGGACTCTGTCTGCTTAATCTCCTTAAGCTTCTTCAATCGTTCCTTCTTCTTAGCCAACGAGTCTTGCCAATTTTTCGGAGTTTTCCGTTTGTGATTACAAATTATGGCGGCTTGAAGATTCGCCTCTGTTGCAACATGCTTCTTTGCAAAATCTAGGTCAGAAGGAGAAACCTCTGCGCTGCCCAAATAATCTTTGACCACTTTCGACGCGTGATACGTCCTAAAAACTTTTGCAGTCAAATCAGGCATTACTTCGTTAAGAAAAGCCGTCACATTATTCGAGCGAACGCCATTAAAAATCGTTGAATTTGGCTCGGCAATAAACTGTTTCAAGTTCTGAACAACAACCTCAGGAAGTTTTACTTCTTTTTCCCATCTTACAGCGTCTTTTCCAAGAAAATCGAATTTTGTCAAACCGTTAGCTTCAAAACTAATGTGCTCGGCTCTAAGCGTTGTTGCGCCTACTGTGTCTGCTTCGTCTTCATCTTTTTCATCGCCTACACGAAGCTTCAACACGTCAATCAAATAACAAACTGTAGCAACTTTCCGCCTCAAAACATCTTGTGACTGTAAATTCTGGTTAATATGTTTACGTACATCTTCTATTCCGCTGTTTAACTCCCACGCTTTGTCGAATTTTTGAATGTCACTTTTTTGCTTGAGAAAGTACGAGTCAGAGAGCCAAACATACTTTTCCTTGCCACGAAGTTTGTCATCCCACTTTGCTATCCACATATAATCTGGATACCAAACTATCTTTTTCCAGTTTCCTGAAGGCTTCGGTGCATCTGGTGACAAGTTAAGGATAATGTCGTTTTCTTTTGGGCCTTCTTTCCAACTGCCGCGGAGTGGGTGTTTTCCTCTTCCCATGAAAATGCAGGAAGGCTCAGCCATGTAACTCGCAACTTCCACTCGTTCATCGTCGATTATTGCGTAGCCGTACTTCTCTTTGTTTGCTTCACGGATTTTCTTTCTTTCTTCTGCTAACCGCTTTTTTTCTTCTTTCGACATGTTAGCCTTCAACGCTTTCTCTTTCTGTACATAATCGATAATTTCTTGAAAATCGAATTCTTCTGGCGGAATTTCTTCTTTTAAGTCTAGAGCCCTGCGAAAGTCTTTGAAGAAGTTACTAACGAAAACTGGATCTTTCACATAGTCTGTTTCGAGTTTTTTAACCCATGCAAGCGCCATTTCTTCCTGTTTTGGAGTCAGAGCTATGTGTTTATCTCTTATTGTTATGTGAAAGTCTTTCGGTTCATACTTTGGAACGAGTATGCCGTTGTGGATTAGTTGCTTCATTTTGTTCTCGACATTCTTCTTACTTATTATAATTAAACTTTGACTTTTTAAGCAAAGAATTTGGCACTTAAAAGTTATGAATATATACTCCAAATGTGGCGACTTCTCCCGCAAACCCCTATTTTTCTATTTGGGGGTTCGTCAAACCTTTTCATGGGGCTTCAAAAAACATATCGAATACATTTCACGTGCCGAGAAAGAAATTTCTGTATCATATTTGCAGAGAATCGTTCAGTGTTGTAGAAATTCGCTTCGCATACACAGATTGCAGTCTTAGGTGTTGGAAAGTTATTTGTGGGGCTTTTTTGAGGAATAATGAAGGTGCCTGCTCCAGATGGATAGTACGTTAAGTGGGCGTATGTGGTTGGGTCTGTCGATGTTTGCGATACTGAATGCCAGACTGTTTTTCGCTCAGTTACTAAGTGTCTAAGCAGTTTTTCGGTTTCTGCATCGGTATGAGAAGCGGTTACGGTGCTTGACCAGCTGATGTAGGCTTTTGCGCCTTTGTATATGAATGCCTTCGCCATATCTGTATATGTCAGTCCGTTGCATCCCATAGCGATTATTATGGTGTTTTCGAACGTTCCGCTCATGCAATCGCTGACAAATTTCGGGGGTATGCCGAAATATTTTGGGTCGCCTGGCTTGTATGGGAGAAAGGCTACGCCTTGAAGTTGATCGAACAATATTTCAAGCTTGTATTTGGATGTGTCAAGTGGTTCCGACGTGAAAAGGGCTAATGGCGGGTTGTTGTTTTTACCTACTGCAGAGTGTACTCTTAAGAGTATGACGCCATAATCATGTTTAGGTAGGTTTCTATAAAATTCCACGTTAACTTTCTCGCCAGAGTAGTAGTCCACTGTGAATCCTCCATTTTGTAGTATTGTGGTTGCGGTTTGCGCGAATGTTTGGTTTGGCGCTGAAAGACTAAGGTGGTCTACTATGGCAGCTTTGAAGTAAAACGTGTTCGGATTGGGAGAATAAGGTCGAGATGGCGGAAAGAGGAGCACGAGGATTAGGATAGAAGAAATGAGAACAGTTATTACTAAGACTCCATACTTCAACATTCTTTTACGGTTTCTTCTAATCGGGTACTTCTTTTTAGCCTTCATACGCAATAGCCTTCACTCACATGCACTGGCACAAGCAAGAGATAAGCAGAGCTAACTATTAAGATGTCAAAGGTATCAATAGAGCTTTTTTCATCTTTTTTCCTTTCTCATTTTACATTTGAAGCGGTATAAGCCATCAAAAATCCTGTTTATCGGTTTTTCGCTCTTTATACGGCGAAAACCAGTCGCGTTGCAGTCGGACTTAGCCTATCCCTTCGCCAAAAAATTACTCTAAAAGTTCTATTTAGTATTTATGGAACTTTTCTCTAGTCGCACGCAACTTGTAAACTTGTAGAGCAACGAATACAATTCAGCAACCGCAGAAACAATAGAAGAGGCAAAGCAACTTGTAGAAGCGGATTTTATTACCTCTACACAACAAAAGACGTCATACTATTCAAAAAAACCTAAGCGATTCAACGTGTAAAAGTTGTACCCAAAACGCTAAACGATATACAGTAAACTTTTAACCTACAACACTTAACGAAATCTCCCGCAAAACCCCTCCCTTTTGCTTCTTTCTCTATTCGGATTTCTATTTTTTGGATATCTAACTAGTCTAATTGAGTCGCTAAGACTAAGTTCTTTCCCGAGGCCTTGAATCCCTAAATCCCTTTGACGTTAGCAAAGTGAGCAAGTTCTTCCTTGTCCTATCCACTTTTATGAATCCTTTTGTTTTTTCATTTCCTTATAGAACTCAATATAACCACAATCCTCACAATAAAACGCATGAATCTTGTCTCCGAGAAAATCATTTGTTTCAAGCTTTTTCAACCTAAACTTGAAAGCCCACTCTCCCGCTCCTCCTGCTGGTTCTCTTGGTTTCATTTTTCCACTACATTTTGGACATTTCTTAATTTCTCTCACGGCTTAACGTCCTCCTTCATTTCTTGTTAGTAATTGAAGTAAAATGCTTTGTTTGTATTCAGAAAACGCAAGTAGAAAAGTTAAAGGTTATAGTGAAAAATTAGAAGTTATGAATATATACTTATTTTCAATAATAACTATAAACCTTTCACCAAACCGGAGGAATCGATGATTTCTAAAGAAATAGAGATGCCCGTGCTAGAGTTTAGGAAATGGTTTGAAAAAGAAACAAATCCACTAGTTAAACCCCTAGACAAAGAAGCTAACGCGTTAATTAACAATGTAAAAAAGAAGATAAAAGAAGTACAAGAGGCTTGTGAAAAATTAATCAAAGAATCTGAAAGAGACATGGAAAAAGGCAAAGCCTACCACAGGTCTCGTGTCGCAAAAAAATTGGCACAATTATTCATAGACACATTAAACAAGACAACTTTCCCAGAGCAAGCTTCCTTCAAAAACACAGAAGATTTGCTGAAGGACCTGAAAAAGGCGCTTTCCACGATTGAACGTGAAAGGAATATATGGTTTCCCAGAATTTCCCCCCTGTTCATAATGGCGCGAAGAAAAATAGACGTGGTTTTAAGCAAGCTTTTCGATTCAATTGAAAAACTTGACTTATTTTCTTCAGAAAAATATGTAAAGGCAAAGAGTGTGGCAGACTGTTTTGCGGTTGCTGGCAACATTGTTGAATTGTTAGATGACTTGGAGAAGATTGAGGAGGAAAAAAAAGAAGTAGAATCGACGATTTCTTCTGTTAATAAAGAGATAGAAGAAGCAAAACAAAAAATTCTATCCCTTCAGCAGAAGGATGAAATGAAAGAACTGTTGAAAATAAATAATCAAGTTAAAGAATTAACTAGAAAAGTGAGACATGAGTTACGTTATCTTCAAAAACCATTTATTAAACTGCAAAATCTCTACAACAGCGGAATTGTAAACATTCCAGCAGAAGAAGCACAAAAACTAAGCGAATACCTAACCCGACCATTCGCTACGCTTTCAACAGAGGAGCCAGGGCATCCACTACTCAAGAAGCTTCTGCACAAAGTCAACGAAAGCATGGAACATGAAAAACTGAAGATTAAAAGTAGCCGGCAAAGAAAAGCACAAGATCAGATAGAGACTATATTAGAGAAGAACACACTTGAATCTCTTCAACAACTATGTAAACAGGCTTACGAGAGAAGAAGACAACTCTCAACTGCAAGTAAAATAGCTACTTTTAAAAACGAAATCTCCACTCAAGAGATGACGATAAAAGAGCTGGAAAGACAAATGGAACACTTACATTCAAAGTTTTTGACTCGCCAAAACAGCATTAAAGAAAAGAAAGACAGGCTAGAAGCACTAAAAGAAGAACTAGAAAAAACAGTTGCAGAAATTACGGCAAAGAATATTCGCTTAACTGTTCAAGTATTTTAGGTAATTTTTTTCTTTTCTAAATGTTCCGATAATAATCTTGCGACATCCCTTGGGCGCTCAGCAACTTTCACGCCAACAGCGTGGAAAGCTTCGATCTTGCTTTTCGCTGTTCCTGCCTTGCCCATTATGATAGCGCCGGCATGTCCCATTCTTTTTCCAGGTGGCGCCGTTTTTCCTGCTATAAAGGCAACAACAGGTTTCGGGTAGTCAACTTCACGGATGTATTCTGCTGCCAACTCTTCGGCGTTGCCACCGATTTCGCCGATCAAAGCAACAGCCTTCGTCTGCTTATCTTTTTCAAACATCTTAAGAATGTCAACAAAACTTAAACCTACAATAGGGTCGCCGCCTAAACCTAGGCATGTTGATTGGCCTAAACCTATAGCCGTTAACCCAGCAGCAATCTCATAAGTTAATGTGCCACTCCGTGAAGCTATGCCTACCATACCTTTCTCAAAAATGTGTGCAGGCATTATGCCTAACTTGCATTTGCCAGGTGTGATAATTCCAGGAGTGTTCGGGCCAATCATAGTTACTTCGTTGTTTTTTGCACATGCCATCACTTGTATAGAGTCTTTTATTGGAACATGCTCCGTGATAATAACTATTGATTTTAGCCCGTTTTCCATTGCTTCCAAGACTGCATCAGCAGCAAAAGGTGCGGGTACAAATATTATGGACGCGTTTGCTTCATGTTGCTGCAACGCTTCTTTAACAGTATCATAAACTGATATGCCTTCGACAGACGCGCCAGCTTTGCATGGTGTAACGCCTGCCACAATTTTTGTGCCATAATCGAGCATCAGTCGTGTGTGAAACCTTCCTTGCGTGCCCGTGATGCCCTGTACGATGGCTTTGGTTGATTCGTTTACGAATATGCCCATCCTTTTTAGCCTCCTATGTCTTTGCTACTTCCACGGACTTTGCTGCTGCGTCCTCCATACTATCCAGAACGTGTATGCCTTCTGCTGTGAGCATTCTTCGGCCTTCCTCTTCGTTTGTGCCTACTAGTCTGATTACTATGGGTTTAGTGAAACCAACGCGTTGTTTTGCATCTAAAATGCCTTTTGCCACGTCATCGCAACGGGTTATGCCGCCTAAGATGTTTATGAAAACAACATTTACGTTGGGGTCAGATAAGACGATGTCTAAAGCGGTTGCCATCTGTTCTGATGAAGCCCCACCGCCAGCGTCTAAAAAGTTTGCTGGATGACCACCATAAAGCTGAATAGCATCCAAAGTTGCCATTACCAAGCCTGCGCCGTTTCCGATTACGCCGATATTTCCGTCTAATTTTACGTATGCGAGTCCAGCTTTGTGCGCTTTTATTTCTTGAGGAGTTAATTGTGATACGCTTTCGCCAAGTTTAGCTTTTAAGTCTGGATGCCTAAACAAAGCGTTGTCGTCAACTATCAGCCTTGCATCAGCAGCCATGAACGTGCCTTCCATAGTTTCGACTATTGGGTTCATCTCCATAAGTTCTGCGTCATTATCCATTGCTGCCGTGTAAAGACGTAGAAAAATCTCTGCCAAAATTTGCATTTGACTGGCAGCATAGCCAAGTTTTTTTGCTAGGTCCCTAGCATTGTGAATGCGAAAGCCAAAAACTGGGTTAATATAATATTTCGCTATTTTTTCCGGCGAGGTTGCTGCAACTTCTTCTATATCCATTCCTCCTGTTGGTGATGCGATTGCTACATAACAACGGCGGAAACGGTCAGTGGTTATGCCAAAATAGAGTTCCTTTTTAACGTGAATTTTTTCTTCCACCCAGACACTGCGCACTTTTATGCCTTTAATTTCCATTCCTAAAATTTTGTCTGCTACTGTTTCTGCTTCTTCTGGAGTGCTTGCGAAAAGTATTCCACCTGCTTTTCCTCTACTTGCGACCAAAACTTGGGCTTTAATTGCGTATGGAGGAGTTAGTTTTGAGGCTATTTCCTTGGCTTGTGAATGATTTGTTGCGAGCCCGCCTTGTGGGGTTGGAATGTTATATTTTGTCAGTAGTGTCTTTGCTTCGTGTTCGAATAGCTTCATACACCGAACTCCTTGTGGAAGCTATTTTAAGACTTGAATTGTGATATAAGACCTTGTGTCTTGGACTCCATCGATCGCGCCTAGACTTTGTAGAGCCTCGTCCAGTTTGTCTCTTTGAATTGTAAGGAGAACGTCCATGTCGCCTGCCACGCGAAAGATTCTTTGAACAGGCGTCTCAGCCATTTTTTTGTAGGCTTCTGTTCGTTTTAATGGGGAAACCTTTAGGAAAACAAAAGCAGGATTTGTAGAAATCCCCAACAAGTTTAACCCTTCCTCGGTTACATCGATGAAACCTCTCCCAGTGCGGATATACCCCAGATCTCTTAACTTTCGCAAATGCACATTCAGAGCTTGTCGGCTGATTTGAAGCTGTTTCGCCAGTTCGCTTTGTTTAATATGCAACGTATAGAAGGTTACAGGTTTACCTTTTTCAAAAAGCATCCTTAGCAGACGTAATGGACGACCGGATAACACATTTTTCGCCAAAACTATCACACCATGACATTTATTAGGTAAGGAGTTTACATAGTAAATTATTATTTAAACATTTTCTTTACTATTATCTAAAACTATGTACCCGACAAAAAATTGGCAAAGTATCGTTTAAAAATCAATAAATCGACAATACCTTTATTTACCTTACAAACATCTTAAAAAGCCAATAAGTTTCAACATGGAGAGAGGCGGTAGAAAATGGTGGAAAGTAATTCAGTATTAATCGGAAGAAAACCAGCAATGAACTATGTGCTGGCATGCGTGACCCTCTTTCACGGTGGAGTCGACACTGTGAACGTAAAAGCAAGAGGTCGAGCAATCAGCCGCGCTGTTGACGTTGTCGAAGTTGTGCGAAGAAGATTCCTTCCTGACGTGAAAATTACCAGTTTAGGCATAGGTACAGAGCAACTAGCACCCAAAGAAGAGGGTAGTATACCAATCAAAGTAAGTACTATTGAGATAATACTGCAACGCTAAAAGTGAAACAGTAATGCAGTCTATTGCACTACCGCTTCTCCGTCATTTCGGAGGAGGCTATGTTCGAGGTGAAGTCTGCACTATGCAACTTCTGCTTGAAAAGTGGAATACTCTGTTCAAAATGTCAAGCAAAACTTAAGGCTGGCAAAATAAGCGAGACAGACCTAAGAATCGCTAGGCTACTTTTATCTCTTGAAGAAAAATATCCACAACTTCAGGACATCTATTTTCACAACGCAGTTGAAACTGACGGCGTCCTTGCCTTAATTATTGGACAAGGCGACATCGCGAAACTTCTTAGCGCAGGCGGAAAAATCATTAGAGAAATAAGAGAGAAAACCAAAAAACAAATTCGCCTACTGGAGCACGGGGTTGACAACCGCAAATTTCTAGAAGACCTTTTCGCTCCGTTTACGATAATGACTATTAATACTATATGGCTACCAGACGGCACGACAGAAACAAGGGTAATTCTAAAGCGAAAAGGGAGAAGAACGCCCAGAATAAATACTAGGGCTTTGAAAGAAATTGCAAAAAAGGTTCGAGAAATAACGTTGCGTGTAGAGTTTTCAAGTTAATGAAGGCATGTGTTATGCATATTGACCCACTTGGAAATTGGCGGAGAACCCACTACACTGGAGAAATTAAGCCTGAATTTGATGGAAAGGAAGTTATTATTTTTGGATGGATTAAGGAAATTCGTGACTTGGGTGGAATCCGTTTCTTAATTCTTCGCGACAGAGAAGGAGACGTACAGATTACGATTCCACGCAAAAAGGTTAGTAAAGAATTATTGGAAAAATCCGACGCCTTGCAGACGCAGTACAGTATAGGCGTTAAGGGAATTGTAAAGAAAACCACCTTGACACCACGTGGCGTAGAAGTTATTCCAAATGAAATACGTATAATCAGCATTGCTCAGCATCCGTTGCCAATGGATCCTACAGGGAAAACATCTGCAGAAATCGACGTTCGCCTCGACGCAAGAATTCTGGATTTAAGCCGAGAAAAAAACATCGCGTTATTTAGAATCGAACATACAACACTAGCTGCGATACGGAGGTTTTTATCAGAAAAAGGGTTCATTGAAGTGCATACACCCCGCATAATAGCCACGGCTACTGAAGGCGGCGCCGCGCTCTTCCCAGTCGACTATTTTGAGAAGGAAGCCTATTTAGCTCAAAGTCCACAATTGTACAAGGAACAGTTAACGTTAAGTTTTGAAAAAGTTTTTGAAATTGGATCGTTTTTCCGTGCTGAAGAATCTAGCACAAGACGTCATTTGAGCGAATTTATTTCAGTAGACATTGAGCAGGCATTTGCAAATGAAGAGGATGTCATGCATCTTCTTGAGGGACTGATACATGATGTTTGCAAAAAGGTGAAGGAAAAATGCTCGGCAGAACTTTCGATTTTAAAACATAGGATTGAAGTTCCTGACCTTCCCTTCAAGCGTTTCACTTATGATGAGATCTTAGGGGAATTAGAGAAAAAGGGATTCGAAGTTTCTTGGGGAGCAGATATTCCCACACCTGCTTACAGGACACTGGGAAAACTGCATCCATATTTCTATTTCATAACTCACTGGCCTGCTAAGGCTAAGCCGTTTTACATTAAACTACGTGACGACAATGCTGAATTGACTGAAGGCTTTGATTTTATGTGGCAATGGATCGAGCTTGCTTCTGGCGGGACGAGGGTCCATGACAAGGAGGTGTTAATTCAAAGGCTGAAGGAGCAAGGATTAAACCCCGAGTCGTTCAAGTATCATTTGAAGGTTTTTGATTATGGCATTCCGCCCCATGCAGGTTGGGCGGTTGGGTTTGAAAGGTTAGTTATGATGTTGACTGGGATAAAGAATATTCGGGAAGTTGTTTTGTTTCCGCGTGACCGTTTCAGGTTAACCCCCTAATTGCGTATTCTTCTAGAAGAATTTTACAAAACCTATAACAATAAGCGGTTTTCTCTATTGTTTATAGAAAGGGGAAGACCATGAGAAAAACTTACTATCTAATCTTATTCGTTATAGTAACCGCTGTTGTAGGGGTTCTTTTCTACACGCTTTCCACGCCAGTCATTAGAGGTGCTGTGTTGAATGTTCAATGCGGACCAGTAACAAATGTTCTGGACAAAAGGCAAGGTGAAACCTTCATGGTCAAGGTTACATTCAGAAACACTGGTGACGTCTCTGGTTCATGGAGTGTTAATGTAGCGTTTGAAGGCGAATCTAACTGGAGTTGGAGGGGAACAGCACAGACTTTAGTGCTCAAGTCTTCTAAGACAGCGACTTTAACTTGGACGAGCCAGGTTCCTGAGAATGCTGAAGTTGGAAGCACTGCGCGCTTGATTGTTTATTTCGATGACGATTTTGCGCCTCAAAACTGGTGGATACGCATAATGCCTGGAGCAGAACTGAGAATAGTTTCTAGCGAAGTCAGCTAAATCTTCGTTTTTAACTACAGAAAAAATGTCTGCTACTCCTCTCACCTTAGACTTTTTAATGGCAACTTCAAATTTTTTGATTTTATTATGTTAAAAAATAGTAGAGATAGTTGCGTTCTCTTTCTAAAGAATTAGAATTGTATGTGTCAATTTTAGCTACTAATTTGACGCCTCTTTTGACAAGATGGTATTCAGAATTGATATATAATGTAAGAGCAAGTATTTGGGGCGATGTAAAATGAATGTTAGAGAATTAGTTTTAGTGTCTTTTGACAAGGAATATGAACAAAGATCTCTGAAAGAATTAGCCAAAGCCCCCATCTCAGCAATTAGTGGAATCAGCGAAACCGATGCTACTTCTTTGAAAAGCGCTTTTGGAATCGACACTGTAGAAGAGTTAGCGAGAAACAAGTATGTTCTGCTTTCTCAGGCTGTCAACGTGTTTTCGAAATATTCAGGGAAAATTTTAGACAAAGAATTTAACTCCGCAGAATTTGAAGAATTGAGAAAGAAACCAGTCTCAGCAATATCAGGTATTTCTGAGACAGATGCATCATTGCTCAAAAACGCTTTTGGAATCGATACGATTCAAGACTTGGCTGAAAATAAGTACGTCCAAATTGCACAGCTGGTAAGCATGAACAGCAGGCTCTTTGAAACCGCAAAACCAGTGCAAACCAGTGAATCCGTTTCGCTTCCTAAGCCTCCTCAGGCTCCTCAACCGTCACAACCTACACAGCCACAACAGTCACAACAACCTCAACCAGCTTCTCCATGCTCACAAGAACCATCGACGACACAGCCTTCTTCATAGAATTCTTATCCAAAAAAAACCACTTCTCTTTTTTTTACCGAACCTAAATAAAGACTGCTTAAGGCACAAGATAATTTGAGCATGTTTAACCAGTGGATACGGTTGTTTTGTGTCTATGCGTGTTGTAGCCAGTTGAGTCCAACTAGCGTGGCGTCTCCAATGTCGATTATGCCGTCGCCGTTTATATCCACGTTTGCTGGTGCTGGCGGCGAAAGTTGCAGCCAGTACAAGCCTATCTGTGTGGCGTCTGAAATGTCAACGTAGAAGTCGCCTGTTATGTCGCCGGGAATTGTGAGTTTGACTGTGCAGTTGAGGGAGTTGTCGGTTAGGTCTGTTTCTTCTAGGACCGGAGTGATGACTGTTTTTAGTGTGTATTCGCCGTAGGAAAAGCTTGCGGTGTCCCAGCTGCAAGTGAGTGAGGTGGAGTTTCGGCTTGTTAGACTGACATCTGTGAATGTGGCGATGATTGTGGTGTTCGCGTAAAGGGTGACGTTGAAGGTTTCTGTGCTAAGGCCATAATTAATTATTTTTACGTTTATGCTGGTGCTGTAGTCCTGACCAATTACAGTTTTTTGTGGTGTGAAGCTGGCTATTCCGATGTCATGGGAACCTCCGTAGGGTTTTATTAGTGGATAGTTATCTTGGTTGTTGGCGTTAATGATGTGCGGTGTATCGCCTATTCCATCGCTGCCAGCTTCATCTTGATAAGTTCCACTACATAGATCAATACTTGTATAGTTACTCCAATAATTTCCACCAAAAGGATAATCGTCATTCCAAACATTCAACAGGTTATAAGTCTTGACTTGTTTTGCGTTATCTATAAGGTTATTATGGTAAAGAATATTGTTTGAAGACTCAGAGAACGAGATGCCATAACCATTGTTTGATGTTATGTTGTTTCCTGAGAAGATGTTATTGTTTGAAGATTGATAGAGTGAGATGCCATTATTATTATTTTGTATATTATTTCTGGATATGTTGTTATTTTGTGAAGAGGAATGGAATCTAACGCCCCACTCGTTGTGTACTATATTGTTTCTTATTATGCTGTTGTTCAAAGAACAATGGAGATAGACGCCTGTCCAAGAATCTGTCATGTTGTTTCCAATTATTTCGGTGCTGTTTGTTTTCCACAATTCCACTCCAATCTCGGTGTAGGATAAGTTGAGATTTCCAACTCTTATATTGTTACAGTTGATAAGTATCACTTGTCCAGCGTTCTCAACTAAATAATCAGATAAACCTTCAAGGTAAACGAGAGGCCTATCGTTCACCGTGTTATCCGTTACGATATTTTCGTAAGAATCGTAACTGTAAATACCATCGTTAACAAACGTGTTCTTAGATACGTTGTTGTTTGGAGAGCTATCGATATGGAGACCTTTACCACTATTTGCTGTTATGTTATTTCTCAGAATACTGTTATGTTCTGAGACATAAGCAATTTGAATGCCATCAACGTTGTTTTTTATGTTGTTTGATTGAATGGTATTGTTTGAACACTTATTGAAATAGATGCCTCTACTGTTTGCTGTTATTTCATTTTCAGAAATATTATTATAGTTTGAAAAGGCAAGAAAGTAGATGCCCCAACCGTTCTTTGTTATGTTGTTTTTGGCTATGTTATTGGTTAAGGACCCTGAAAGAAAGATGCCGTTGTTGGAATTATTTTCTATGTTATTTCTTACTATGCTATTGTTTGAAGAAGAGGCGAACTTAATACCGTTGTAACCATTTGCTGTTATGTTGTTTTGAAAAATGGTGTTGTTTGAAGAATAAGTGAGGAAGATGCCGTTGCCGTTGTTTGTTATGTTGTTTCCATAAACGGTGTTGTTTGAAGATTTATCGAGATTGATGCCATAACCGGCTTGCTCATAGCCATGTCTGCGTGGGTTTGCTTCAATGTTGTTTTCCGTGATGATATTATTTGAGGAATATGATAGCAAGATGCCTTGTTCGTTGTCTGTTATGTTGAGGTTGAAGAGAGAAATATATGATGCTGAGCCTAGGTAAACAGCATAATAAAAGCCTTTAATGTGTATGTTCTTTACTGTCACATTAGTTATGCCAGATAAGGAAAATCCATATCCGCTTCCGGAGCCGTTAAGTGCAAATCCGTTTCCGTCAATTATTGTGTTGTTTCTCTCTATCACAATCAAATCATAAATGTTATCAGTAAAAGTGTAAACGTCTCCATCACGTTGTATGGGTGCGGTTGGTGGATCTATCACACCATCAGTCTTAATATAAATAGTTTCAGGTTCTGCCTTTACTAGATCAACATTAAACACTATAACAAATGCGCATACTATGATAACTGATAACAACAGAACACCTACAGCTTTTCTCAGAAACTTCAAATTTTAATTCCTCCAGTTGCGGCATCCTGATTCTAAGTGTTTAGGTGTCCAAATTAGATTGAACAAACACCATTTCGCTTTTAGGCTCTTCTTATTCGCTTCTTTCATTCTTCTGTCCACCAAAATGTTACACTTGATGCGTGCAACATAATTGAGATAGTGGCTCCAACGCATATAAATGTTGCTATAAGTAACACTGCAATCGTGTAACAAAATTTAACAAAATCGGTTTGAAGTTCCAAAAATTAAACTTTCGTTCACGAGATTTGAAGAATAATATTCAACTCTTCCAAATTAAAAATTTTAAAAATTTAGTTAAAGCAGAAAAGGGCTCGCCATTAGACTTTACTTAATCTTCGCCAACAGGGAATACTGGTGTAGTCGTCATTTCTGCTCTTGCATAGTTGAACACCGCATTCTCTAATCATATTTGTATCATATTTGGAGCCTAATTGTATCATATAGTAGACCTAGGCCTAGGCGTGTGCGCGCACATACACAGAGAAAAAAACTACCTATACTAGAGAGAAGCGTGTGCACACACGAACCAAAAAACAAGAAAAAAATGTGAATTCAAAATACAGATTTCAACTTCATAAGTTAGTTAAATACCCCGCACTAAAAAAAGACAACAAGACAAAACAAAACCGGAGGAGACGCAATGAGAAACCAACTAGCCCCAAAACAACGAAAAAAAATGCAACAACAAATCCTAACCACCTTCAAAACAGAAATGAAAAACATATCAAAAGACTTCCAAAAAATCCTCGCCGACGATTTAGTAACAGCATTCGAAAACAGAATAGCCGTATTCCATGCCGTTCAGCAAAAAATAAGCCAAAAACGGGGCTAAAAAACAAAAAACACGTAACTATAATCCGTAAAATATTTATACCCAAACCGCAGAAAAAAAGGAGGCAGAGGTTTAGAAATGCGAAGATCCAAGCTGGAAATGTACATTGATATACTGAAAGTTTTAAGCCACCGTGGACCATTAAAACTCACACACATCATGTACAAAGCAAACGTAAACTGCAGCGTACTAAAACAGTATCTCGACTTTTTAATCCAACAAAACCTCGTAGAAGAAAGAACAATAGGAAAAAAACGCACAGTATACGCAATCACACAACGCGGCATAACCGTACTCAAACACTTCCGCGAACTCAAAACAGTACTACCCCTAATAGAAGACAACAAAAAACTTCCAGCAATTCTCTAAAAAAACACCTTCTAATTTTTCTTATTCGAAAATGGGAAAATCTGCTTTATGAATCTGTAGAAGTGTATCGTAAGACTTAATAATCTCGCGACACTCAAATTTCTGTAGTCACGTTTAGCACGTAGTCGTTTAGCAAAGGTGTCTTCAGTGTCGAGAATAATAGAGAAGAGTCAAACTAGGTTACTGGAAAAAATTAAGGAGAGCTTGGACAAACTTAACGATAAAATGGAAGTATTCATAGAACTTCAAAAGAATGAACAGAAAAAGGATGTTGTGGGGCTTCCAGATTTGCCAGAGGCGTTGGATGTGATGACGTTGTTATCTTTACCGGATCATTTAAGGAAGACAGCTATTGCCCTTTGTAAACTTGGCGAAGCAACTGCTGACGAAGTTGCAGACAATACTAAACGCGCGAGAGCAGTAGAGAGTGGCTATTTAAATCAGTTGATGCTTATGGGATACTTGAAAAAAGAGAGACGGGGACGCAAGACTTTTTTCTATGTTGAAAAGTGACTTGGTGGTAAAAGAGAATGAGCAAAATCATAGCAGTACACTCTTACAAGGGCGGTACAGGAAAAACACTCATGGCCATAAATTTAGCTACAACTTTTGTAGCCCATGGGAAAAAGGTTGGTCTTCTTGATTTAGATTTTAGAGCGCCAAGTCTTTATGCGGCTCTTAAAACCAATGGTGCAGAATATTGGCTGAACGACTATTTGAATGGCGTTTGCGAAATAAAGAGAACTATGACTGATTTAACAGAAAAGTATGGATTTAACGGTGGACGATTGCTGGTCAGCCTTGCAAATCCTAACACCGAGGCCATTCGTGACATGAGTGCAAAAGATAGAAAATGGGAAATGCGTGCACTTGGAAGACTTTTGGCTCTTAAGAATTCCCTTTTGAACGATATGGAACTTGACTACGTGATATTCGACACTAGCCCAGGTCTTCAGTATTCATCCATAAACGCCATTGTCAGCGCCGACGTAGTTCTAGTAGTAACAACGCAAGACACGTCCGATGTACAAGGCACAAGACGCATGATTAAAGAACTCTATGAACTTTTCGATAAGAAAGCTACGCTTCTGCTAAATAAAACGCTCATTGGAACTGCCTCTTTTGAGAAAGAAAAGAACGAAATTGCTAAGCAATACGAAGAAACGTATAACCTTCCTATGCTAGAGGTAGTACCATGCTTTTGCGATGTTCTAAAAGCCGGAGGAACATTCATATTTTCTAAAGAAAAACCAGACCATCCATTCACAAAAATTCTAGAAGAAATTGCGGCAAAAATAGAAAAAATCTAAAACCCTATCTTTTCCTTTTAGTTTCTTTTTCAGCGATTTTTTTGGCTTTTTCAACGTATTCCCTAATCTGTCTTTCTTGAATTTTCTTTTCAGGTAGCGTTTCTGGAGCATAAATCAAAGGTAAAACAGCCAAAAACAAGAAAAAGCTAGCTAATGAAAATGTTGTGTTCACGGGAATTGATTTAACATTTTGTCTAATTAGAACTTCTAGGAAACTGGCGAGAAGATAAGGTAATCCTCCAACGACATAATACTTTTCCTTTAGTCCGTCTCTTGCAAGGTCTCCCCATAAAACTATGAAGAAAACCACCGCGAACATACCCCAGCTGATTCCATCAAAAAAGATGTAAATGTATTGAGAAAGCGTTAATACTTCTGAAAAACTCAGTACAGCGTACTCAACGCCCAGCATGATAAATCCTATTATAATTATACGTTTTCTTCCTACTAAATCGGAAAAGAGACCTCCAAGGAACGCAAAGATTCCACTAATAGTGAACTCTGCAAAGGTTATAAAGCGGAAAAATTCTTGTCCGAATTTTTCCGCCACTATTGGTGATTCTATCCAATTGATCAGACAGAACATTATCCATGGTATCAAGTATAGTAATACGTGCCTATCATTTAAAATTGAAGAGTAGGAAGGGTTCCTTTCCAACTTGAATGTTTCCTGCTTAGGTTTTAGGAAAAAAAAGAGCACACCACTTATTCTTAAAACGACAAGTATCAAAATTCCAGTTAGAATATTGATATTAAAAAAATAAAAAAGAAGCGAAATTAACAAAGTTACTATGCCTGCGGCAGCCCATATAATTCCGCCCAATTTTCCTCGATTTTCAACATTTGTATTATCGGCAAAATAGGCCAAAGAAGAGGGCAAGCCTATTCCAATGGAAAAACCGAGAAATAGAGATATTAGAAAGGCACTTATAGGCATATAAATTTCAAAAATAAATAGCGTCGCTGAAGCGCATGTGCCCAAAACAATCCACGACAAGAGAAAGAAACCTCTAATGAATCTCCTTGCAATGATTGGATTCAAAATGGCCGAAAAGGCGATACCAACGTAAAAAAAGGCGGATATTTCTAATGCTTCAATACTGGTAACATCAAGACTATTAATGATATCACTCATGAATATGTAAATCAGCGTATACCAGACGAAAGTATTAGCAACGACGACAAAAATAGCTAAAAAATCTCTTTTGAAAATACTGATCTTTTGTAAATTTGCTTTAGCCTTCAATTTTATACGAATATGTTGTAATACCAACATAAATAAAAAATCTTTTATGTAAGCTATAGAAAGTTTTTTAAGTACAGCTGTTCTACAGATAGACAGTCAAGGTGAGAGAGTTGAAGGTTAAAGCTAAGACTCTAAAGCATGTTGAGAAGAGACGGAAACCTATTCGACTTAGCATCTAATCTTTTTTTATATGTCTTCCAATGTTGAACGAATAAGTTGATTGAGCTCTTCTTTCGAATGTTTTAGTGGAAGCTTGTAAATAATATCTAACGCTTCTTGGGCTAATCTTTGCATTTTTGTCCTAAGTTTCTTAACATTTTTTGATTTGAAAACGATTTTAACGATTTCTTTTGTGGTACTTGCAGAAAGTTCTTCGGCCGAAAGTGTGTTTAGAATAATCGCTCTTGTAGATGGGCTTTGAATTGCATATAAGATTGGCAACGGTAAGCATTCATTTTTCATTCTATTACTGAGTTCTTCAGGTTCGAATATGTCTATGAATTCTTCTCTTAACGTAATCAATTCGCCCAAAATCTTTCCGCATGTTCCCAATGCATCGATTTCCTTTTTTGAGCCCTTTCCAATTATAGCACCAATTCGTGTAATCGCCTCAATGTTTGATGCTTTTTTCTCTATAATGTATGCATATCTACTTGGTGTAACATTCAGTTTTCCTTTTATTTCGGCCTCCAAGAGATGCGCATCTCCAACTTGGAAAAATGTGTTTTGAATTGCATCAACAATTAAATTCATCGTTTCTAGAGAAAGACCTTGTCCATACTTGCAGAGAAGAATGAAACTCCTCATCAAAATAGCGTCTCCTAAAAGTAGCGCAACATCCTTACCGAATATACCAAAAATAGTAGGCTTTTTCTTTTTTATTCTTGTTTGATCAATAATATCGTCGTGTATGTCAATAGCGGCAGTTAATAGCAGCAGGATGACTTGCATCTGTAATGCCTCATCAGGCTTTCCGCCTACTGCGTCGCATGCCAAAGATAAAATTCCGGGATGTGTTACATCATCCCAATTAGCCGCATAACGCTTAAGAGCTTGACGACCTTTTTTGCTCTCTACGTTTATTGCTAAAAGTTCTTTAGACGCTAGTGCAAGTGATTTTTGGCTCCTCTCTTTAAGTATATTCAAGATCTCCTTCATGAGTCTTTTATCAAATGCTTTTTCTTTCATTTTCTTCACCTTTTTTAATGTCCTGCATTTCTATTTGTTCTTTCAAGAATCTATGGTAGGCATCTATAAGTTGGATTCCTTTTGGAGTGATTTCGTAAACTTTTCTGACGCGTCCGCCATGTTTTTCTCGTCGACTTTTGAGAAAACCCGTTTTTTCTAACGAATTCAAGAGTGGATATAAGACGCCGTGACCTAATTGAACGCCGAATCTTGCTTCCATAGCTTTAATTATCTTGTACCCCCACATTGGCTGCATGCGGATTAGGCGTAAAATCATTATGTCTGTAAAATTTCTGCCTATGCGTTGTACAATTTGTTCTTTAAAGCTTTCAGACAAATTTTTCCTCTTTCCCAAATGGTTTTGAATGTTTAAGCTTATTTGTTTTGTTAATTTTAGAATGGAAAAAATTATGCTTCAATATGTTTTTTTATGTTTTTGGGTCGCACCAACCTTTATATCAACGTTTTGGGTATATAGAATCTTGAGATATGTCTCTGTAGAGACATGTCGTAGGTGTGTAGAACAGAGGTACAAAAAAGGTGGTAAGGAATTTGAATCATGGTTTGAGGGAAGTTGAGGCTAAGTTGATGAAGGGGCTTCTTGATTTGGTTATTTTGAATTATTTGCGGGTTTCTTCGATGCATGGGTATCAGATTATTGCGAGTATTCGGAAGAATTTTGGTGTGTATTTTGGTCCGAGTACGATTTATCCTTTGTTGAATGCTTTGGAGAGTAAGGGTTATATTCATAGCAAGTGGGATTTGGAGAATGATAGGCCGAGGAAAGTTTACAGTTTAACTAATGATGGTGAGCGGCTTTTGGGTTTCACTGAGGATTCTTTGAATCATATTTGTCGGAAGTTGGCGAATTTGAGTGTGAATAAGGTTCTTCTTAATGGGAACATTTCTAAGCAGCTTTTGCCCACCTTGAAGACAGTTGATAAAGAATAATTTTCTTTTCTATTTTGTTGCAAGAAGCTTCTTTCTTTCTAGCCTTGACGCTTAAGGGTCGTTGAGATTTTTTTCTGAGTCTCTCTGTGTGTGTGCGCACGCTAGAGGGGCCTAGGTCTTGTATATGATGCAATTAGGCTCCAAATATGATCCAAATATGTGGAGTGAAGTGGTGGTTCTCTGTGGTTTGGAAAGGATTAAATGAGATTGTGATAAAGTATGAGGATTGGTGCAGGGGTAGCAGAGCCAGGTCAAGCCAAAACGCTCAATGCGTATGTGGGGCTTTATGCGCGGGACTCAAGATCCCGTCCCGAAGGGGTACGTGAGTTCGAATCTCACCCCCTGCACCAGAAATAAGTCATTAATCAATCCATTCCATCTCGTAATAAGAACCTTTATCTCTTGGAACAAACTGCTTAACGTTGTGATCTTTAAAGAAATTCGGATCAATAGGTACCTTTGCATAAGGGTTGTGAAAAACGACTTTTCTATAATCAAAACTGCTATTTTGAAACCTCTTTTCATAATATATAACAGCAGACAATCTTGTGTTTTTATTGTAGGTGAAAATTTTTTCCTTTTCTCTCATAGGCTCAGATGAACTATCTTTCAGATTTATACGTAATTTCAAATCTCCAAACAGAGCATCTAAAACATCTTCCTCGTCATAAAGTAAATGACCTAGCTGGATCACGAGAACATTTGCTGCTTTTTTTGGGAGTTGTGAAATTTTCTTACTAATTTTTCTCCGAATGTTTTGACTACTGGGAAACCCAAAATAAGACCATGAAATACCTCCTAAGTAACCATGTTTCAGCTTATTTGGTCGACCTACAATCTGGATTTCGGCTTTTCTCTGTTTCTCGTCTGGAAATTGCAAGGTTATAGGAAATTCCACGTTATCCTTGTTTCCTAATTTACGAAGGTTATCCTTGACAAATCCCACAAGTGTTTCTACATCCTTCTGGGTCATTTTCGTCTCAAAACGGTTTATAATGTAGACAAAAGGTTCTTCCGTCACAGCTAATCTAAATGAGATCTCACTGTCAATTCTATCGATGTTTATCAGCTCTTGGATGAATATATTCTCGATTTCGAAGAATATCACTACATTCTCTGTTTTTACCTTGAGATCAGGGCCTCTCAAGGTTCCTTCAATTGAGGGTTCCAACTCTACCTGATAGCCCTTTTGTTTGTAATAAGAAGCAAACTCTAACTCTGAAAGATAGCTTTCTAAAATCATTTTGTTTGTATGAATCAACTTTCCTTTAAACTTCGTAATCGCGCCTAGTTCCTGCAAGCTTTCTAGCGCGTTGGCCATTTCCTCCAGTTGTTTGTTAGCGAACTCGTTTCTGCTTGCAAGCAACCATAACAGATAGTTATTAGGATTAAATTGTCTTCGAACAAGTTCTTCAACAAACTGATCCGAATAAATATCTTTTAGAATAGGATATTGTTTTAATGATGCATTCATAAAATCCAACAACTGCTCTTCATTTAGCTCCAGTAAGTCACGTATAGAAACCATAACATCACAATTAAGCGATTCAAACTTGACAATTTAAATCTTCTCAAGACCTTTTTTGTAGAGGGTTCGCAGGTTCGAATCCTGCCCGCTGCACCACTCAATTTTTTCCATAAATAATATTTGCTGGTTTGATTTTATTGTGTGTAGAGAAGGAGTGTTGCTAACGAGAATACGTTTCGGAATAATTCTTGTCTTTCTTTTGACAAGCATGTTTGCCTTTACTTCGAATATTCAACCAGCAAAAGCAACTGGAACAATATACATAAAAGCAGATGGAAGTATTGACCCCCCGTCAGCGCCCATTTCAAACGTTGGCAATGTTACATATACACTCTTTGACGACGTTAATGAATCCATCGTCATTCAAAAGGATAATATTGTAGTTGACGGAGCAGGTTTCACTATTCAAGGCGCAGGCGCCTTTGGTTCAGCTGGAATAAACCTTTCAGGCAGAACCAATGTAACAATCAAAAACGCAAACATCAGAAACTACTATGGAATCTACCTCAATTTTTCTCTTGGCAACACTTTGTTTGAAAACAATATAACAAACAGTCACTATGGCATCTATCTTCGTTATTCTGGAAACAACACGTTGTCTGGAAACAACATAACAAACAGCAGTTTACATGGGATTTATCTATACTATTCTGGCAACAACAACATCAACAGAAACAACATAACAAACAGCATCGCAAGCGGCATTTACCTTGAACGTTATTCCAATAATAACCATGTCAACGAAAACAACATAACAAACAGCGTAAGTGGAATACACCTCATTTCGTGTTATGACAACAGTTTTAACAAAAACAACATAAAGGCAGCCAAAGGATACGGCGCTTATCTTGAGCGCTCTTCTGATAACAATCTTAGCGGAAACAACATAGCAAGCGAGATATGGGGAGTAAATCTCCTTTGGTGCTATGACAACAATCTTAGCGGGAACAACATAACAGCAACCTTCCAGTATGTAATTATTCTTGAAATCTCCAACAACAACAGTATATACGGAAACAAGATAACAGCAACCAACAACCATGCAGTTTATCTCGACGAGCATTCTGACTATAACAGCATTAACCGAAACAACATAACGTCACCCAACGGTCATGGCGTTTACCTCGACGCACATTCTAACAACAACCGTGTCAGTGGAAACAGCATAACAAACGGCGGATATGGGGTATATCTCTATGATTCTGACAATAACAACGTCAACAGAAACAACATGACAGGAGGCGGCTTGGCCGGTGTTTGTCTCTCTTCTTCTAACAACAACAAGGTTGCTGCAAACAGCATAGAAGACGAATCCGACGGCTTACTGTTGGACCGTTCTTTAAGCAATACTGTAACCGAAAACACAATAGCAAACAACGACAACGGAATGACACTACTCAATTCATCGAAAAATCTCTTCTACCACAACAACCTCATAAACAACACCCAACAAGTGCACATTACCTGCCAAGGTTTCACGAACTTCTGGGATAATGGCATAGAAGGCAACTACTGGAGCAACTACACCGGAGAAGACCTGAATCCCCAAGACGGAATAGGAGACACACCACACACCATCGACGCTGAAAATCACGATAATTACCCGCTAATGAGCCCATACATTCCTGGCGATTGCAACCATGATGGAGAAGTAAACATGACAGACGCAAACATGATTGAACAGGCTTGGCAAAGTTTCGAAGGAGAGTCGCTTTACAATCCTCATGCAGACTTCAACATGGATAGAATAGTCAACATACAAGATGCTACTGTCATAGGGTTTAATTGGCTCAAAAAATGGGAAGACTAATTATATGCCATTTCTTGCACCTAACCTTTCATAAACGGACACTGGCAGAGTTTTTTGGATTTGGCTAAGCAGGATATTCTACGTCAGTTATTGTGAAAAATCAATTCATCGTGCGACAGTAACTATTTATTTTTTTGCAGCCTTAAGTTAATCAAAAGGCATACGAGTGAAAAGAATGAAGAAAAACAACATTCTGGATGCATTGAAGAAAAAAGAAATCAAAACTGAGGACATAGCCAAGAAAGTAATGGATAATATAGATCTGCTACCCCAACTTTTTGCAGGAATCTCTTCAACAAACTCAAGAATAAAATTCGGATCCGCAAAGACTTTAAGAACCATAAGCGAAAAAAATCCTGAAATACTATACTCCAAAATGGATTTCTTCGTAAATCTTCTCGACAATGAGAATAATATTCTAAAATGGAACGCCCTAGACATAATCGCAAATCTGACAACGGTAGACTTTCAAAACAAGTTCAATAAATTGTTCAAGAAATTCTACAACCACCTTAATGAAGGAAGCCTAATCACCGCAGCTCACGTTGTCGACAATTCAGGCAAAATAGCATTATCCAAACCCGAACTTCAAAACGAAATCACAACAAAGCTTTTAGAAGTAGAAAAAATTCCTCTCCCCACAAAAGAATGCAGAAATATTCTCATTGGCAAAACAATTAAAGCCTTTGAAGTTTATTACGACAGAATCAAAGATAAAGACAAAGTGATTTCGTTTGTAAAACTACACTCAAATAACCCTAGAAATACTACAAAAGCTAGAGCTGAGAAATTCTTAAGAACCTGATAAAGCTTGTTCCGCTCCTATGAGATAGAACGAAACGGTCAGCCAAGCATGATTGCCTTGATGTTTTTCTTTACTTCATCGAGGCTCTGCATCCCTATAAGCATCG
>Ga0209636_10000400_pt1 | contig 41416 bp, 37 predicted proteins | sample DeeMarSWOR152_54_FD_187464 | JGI IMG/M metagenome (GOLD analysis project Ga0209636, IMG submission 187464) | Marine sediment microbial communities from White Oak River estuary, North Carolina - WOR-1-52-54 (SPAdes) (version 2) | ecosystem: Environmental > Aquatic > Marine > Intertidal zone >... | reverse complement strand
GTTGGATTCTTCCATTCATCTTCTTCCCAATCCAGAGAGGTTAATCTTCTGTCCTTGTACTCTGTTTCAACTGGTGTGAATCGATCTAACTGTTCATACACTTCTGCAAAGCTCTCATTCCATGAAGTATACCCAACTTTCGGTGTGTACGAACAGTATCTCACTCCCTGGTGGACTACAGCTTCGAATCCAACAAGTTTCGAAAGATCTAATAATCTATTAGTGATCACCATGGTATTCCAGTCTCCACAGGTTAATCCGTGGTACACTACATGAGGAAACCCCTTCAACCCTCGAAAAGCCTTCCAAGGATCTGAAAAATTCAACAAATACACGTATTCTCTATAGGTTTGAGTTGGTTTCATGCGAAGAGAAGGACCTCTTATAATGCTTTTAGCATACATCTCTCTCAGGTACTTAGAGACCGTATTCCTGGATAGTTCAGTATTTGCTGCTATATCGTAAAGAGACATGACAGGGTCTCCATAGATCTGTTCAAATATTCTGTAGTAATTCTCCATTCTTTCTTTCTGAGAAATTTTGCCCATAGTATCACCTTCTATTATGGCCACGGACAATCTGATCTTATTGCTGTCAACCCTTCGTACATGATGAACCACTTTCTCCGGGCACCTGATTCTGTTGAGTGTAAAAATCCTAGAGAAGTTAATTCCAAGAGAAAGGTATTCACTTCATCTTTTGGGATTTTCAGGTTCTCGGTTTCACAGATCTCCTCAAGGGTTAGCCCATCTCTATGGTTCACAAGGAGTTCAAGGATTTGTTTCTGTACAGGTTCAAGTGTTGTATCACCCATCTAATCACCCGGTAAGACTTTTCGTGCCAGCGACATTTTTCTTAAATGTTCAAGGAATTTTCTGCCCTTTTCTGTCACTTCTGCCGTGTCACCTTTGATTTTGATTAATCCACAGTTTTCCAGTTCTCTTAACAACAATTGGGTCTCTTTGACGACTGCCTTTATTTTGGTGATATCCTCTCTTGTACATCCATTGGTCTCTACAACGTATTCCAGAATTGCAGCTGTTACTCCATCGCCTAGTAACCCAATGACATCATCTTCACCAATGTGCTTGTGTGAACCCACTTTCTGCACATCGTTACCAGTGTCACCCATCAGTGTCGCCTCCTGGATTTGTCCCCTTTATGCCACCTCATGGAGCAGATAACACCAGTGCACAGCATGTCTTTTCCTGACAATAATCAGGTAAGCTTTCTGCAGTTGGTTCAAAGCTTTTAAAATGACGAAAATGTCTGTTTCTGTAGACCACTTCAGTTCAATTACACTCAGTCCTTTTCTTCCGCTGTTTCTAATCGTTTCTAAAATTCCCTTTCTCGCCAACCCTTGTACAGGTTCATCTATAAATACTCCTTTCATTTTTATCACCGTCCCCTCTTCTTTCATCATCCCCGGCTATCCCCTTAGTTACTGCCCCATGTGGAACTGAAAAAGAGTGTTTATACGGCGTTTTTTGCATAGGGCAGCTTTCACAGAGAAGGAGATGAAGACGGAGGAACTTTGGTTCTCCTTCTCCAATCCTTCGGACAGATTTGTAAGCAGGATGTACCTTCCTTGTTGGGCTGCTCCACGTGTCAAGGGGTTCTTCTTTTTAGAGGACAATAGGGGGCTTCCGCAAACGCAGGGCATCCCTGGAGGCAAGATCGTGCCAAAGGCAATTGAGAGTCTGTATTGACTCATGTTCATTCTACATCAGGATCAGATGCAGGTAGCTTGAAATACCTCAGGAGATTTTTTTTAACCACGATCTCACCATGTTTAAGTTCAGTGCTCAATCTTTCATCTCTTTAGAGGAACGGATGAGAGACAAGGTTTAGCTACATCCTATAAACTCTTTTTACCCTGTTGTGAGGAGGAAAGTCCAAGACCTCCCTCCTCTTTTTGAAGGGGGTGAAAGATCCGTGCCGAAAGGCATATAGCTAAGGGACATAGCCTATGCACATTGTGTTTAAGGACACAAATGCAAGTTTGCGAGTATCACCAAAGTTTCCTTGATGAGACTCACATACCAAAAGATTTATATAATGTTAGATAAATTTTGGGTAATGCCCAGATTGACTCAATTGGAGTTACTTGAGAAATATCACGAACTTTTCACGTTTGTAGTTGAAGAACCTAGAATAATGCCAAAGGGCATTGCAAAAAAAATCGGTTTCTCTGGACAAGGAAAAGCAAGAACTACGATAATGTATCATCTCGAAAACATGTACGAAAAAAAAATCTCAATGAAACCGCAAATCTGTCTTAAATCGTTTAAAGAAACTCAAACAACGGCTTACTTTTGTAAAAGAAAGGCAAATAGGGGACTTTTTGCCATGTTTAAAAACCTTGATAGAGATCCCAAAATCAATTATGCAATGTGCCTTTCGAGTAGCGATTTCTTTTTGACAAGTAGAGATGAAGATCTCCACGTCAAGAAATACGGCCTTACTGTCGAAGAGAAATCTAAGTTATTCACACCACAATATCCTCTTCCAAGAAACTGGAAATGTGATATAGACACCGCAGATAGAGCTTTTCTTAATACAACATTTAAGAAAGGAAAGATTAGACGAGAGCTCTATAATGGCCTTGATTGGGATAAGCTTGATTGGAGAATCTATGATTTGATAAGAGGTAACATCCGTGAAAAATTTACTGTCATAGCAGAAGGTGCAAATACTACTTCAAAAACAGTAAAGGATCATTTTTTTAGACGAATATTACCACATTGTATGCAGATTAATTATTTTTTCCCCAAGGGTTACGGCAATTATCTTAAAACCTTCATTAAAATAGATTCAGAGTTTGAAAACAGTATTGGAGAAGGACTGAGAAGTCTTTCATCAACTAACTATCTTTTCCCTCTTGAAAGGAACATAGTGATAGTCCTATTTCATGAATCTATTGTTAAGACCTTGAGACTTTTGGAAAAAATGGAAGAGATGGCCATCATTGATGGCTATCTCCTATACAGTGTATTAGCTTCTACGGGCTAACCTGGGTTCCCTCCACCAGGTCCATCGCCGATTCCATCACAAGTAACGTCTCCAACTAAGGGTTCAAATGGCCATCCTTTCAGTTCCTTCATTCGTCTTCACCTCAGTTTCTTTATGGGATTTTTCTCAATAAAGCTTTATTGGTTTACCTGCAGACACGGTGCTTGCATTATCCCCTTTCTCATGAAATTATGCTTTTTCTCCTTTATATACTTTTACATTAAAGTAAGTGCTTCTTTATAAATGTAGAAGACATCTATGTTACACGTGTAACAACCCATGATTTTCTTAGAGTACTGTGGATGTTGTTTCTGAATTATCCACCGCAAATAGAAAGACAGAGTTATGGGGAGTTAGGTTGTATTTTCGCAGTATGTTACACGTGTAACAGAAACGGTAAAGCTTAAGAATAGTATTGAGAAGTATTGAGACCATAAGCTTTATGAGTGTCGCCTGTTCTTACGACCCAGAGACTCTATGAGTTTTCGTATTTCTTCTTAGTTTCGGGAGAACTCCATCTCTTAAGAGAAATGTAAGAACTCCATCAGCCTGCCGGACCCTTATAATTAAGATTGGTAAAAGATATATTTCTAGAATGATATCCCAGTAACAGAAAAATCAAGCAATCGATTTTCTTTCTCAATCAATCTGATGCCTCCATTCACACGTTTCGATAGGAACAAAGCTCTTATTTTCTTTAATTTGTCGTAATTTTGTATCTCAGTAATAATCTATTTCAACATTTGCATTTCTTGAGCACAAAAACCTCCAGAGCATTTATTCAAGTTTGCACAAAATTAGCAAACCCAAATTTTAAATATAAGAAGCTCTCTATACAATCAGAGATAAGAATGAATAGAATACAGAAACAGCTGTAAGCTGTTGAAACAAACAAACTGGAGGTCGATATAAATGAACAGAAAAAATGGGCTGGAACAAGATAGTATAATTGGAGGCAAGAACATAAAAAAGAAAATAGGAGCTGTGAAGAGGAAGACAGTGCCATTTCTGGTAGTGATACTGGTAGTAACAAGTGCATTGTGCATTGTGCAAAATTCAGATTGTCCATCGTGTATTGTTGGCTACTGGAAAATGGATGAAACATCAGGCGCACTTGCTCATGATTCTATCAATGGAAATCATGGAAATTTGCTGACTGATGGAGATGGGATGGATCCTGATTGGGCACCAGGTATAGCTGGCAATGCATTGGATTTTGCAGGAGATGCACCTGATGCGGTTGTCATTGGAGATGATCCTGCATACCATTTTGGGACAGGAGATTTCGCTTTAGAGGCATGGATCAAGTATGAAGGACCAACTGATGGTTCAGTCATGTATCCTGCTATCATGTCAAAGAGACCTGGACCAGAAGGTTCAAATCCATTAGAAGGATTTTGTCTTTGTTTGACATATTGGCCAGCTAGTGTTCCTGGGACCTTGCTCATGCGAATAGAGGATATCAACTACTACCCCTGTTCTACACCAGTAGACGATGGGAATTGGCATCATGTGGTTGTACAGCGATGTGAAGACCAGGTCCAATTCTACGTGGATGGTCAACTTGATGGGACAGCTGCTAGCACTAACAACGCTGACACTGATGCTGCGTTGATAGTGGGATTGGATCCAAAATCTAGCTTTGACACTGAATGGGAAGGGCTCATTGATGAGGTCGCACTCTACGACTGTTGTTTATCACCTAAAAGAATTGCAATTCATCATACACAGGGTCTAAATGGGTTTGGGTATTCTACATGCACCTGTCTTTATAGCAGCAGTAGAACAATGAAAATGCTGACAACGCCAGATCAGTGGGATGTAAGTAACCCTCCGGTAGATGGCTGGACAGAAATCAATGTTATCCCCGATGATGATGCTGATAATTCAGCGTGGGGAATCAGATTTCCAGATTTACCCTGGCACGCCATGTATTTTGAAGGTGCTCATTGGGTGTATGGAAATGTGCCTTGGGATACCCCCATTCCTTATGGACATGAGTACTACAAAATTCCATTGACTGTACAGGATGGGAACTGTGTTACCCTTCACTTCAAAGCATACGTTGATGACACTGCCACGTTCTACATAACTGGTCCCGGGTATAGTACTCCAACGTTTTTCTACACATACCCTGCTTCGAAATCCATGTATGAGCATGATCCTGCAGAATTTACCATTGACATTGATGGTCAGCCTGGGCCTGATTGTCTGCAACCAGGAGAGTATACAATATACATTGACCACCAGGATATAGAAGGAGTGCAATATGGCCTTATATTTACAGCAGAATGTGTCTCATGCCCATGTGAAGAAGATGGAGGAATATGTCTCGGGAGTGCTTTGTTGACAGGGATGCTTGCATTAGGTGCTGTAGCACTAAACAGAAAAAAAGAGTAAAACATTACTTTATTTTATTTTTTTCTTTTTGATTTGAAAATTATTTGGTTTAGTTTTCTTTTAAAAGTTTCCAGAGTATATTATTATTCATTTATATTTTTTCTTGTATTTTTCTGTAGAAACTTCACCATGAGCATACAACTCATGCCACTGATCAGGAACAGGCATTTTCTTATATAAATACCGCCTGCGCGCTTCCAAAAGTCTCCGTTTAACCCCCATAAAATCAGCAGCACACACCACATTTGAAGGAAGTGCGTCAACCCAGGCCATCCCCTTTATAGAGCGCAATACATGGTGGTCCAGTATGAGTGTATCAACTGCTTCAGCTAACATTTCTGCATTGATCCGTGCAATCTCTTTTTGTTCAAAAGATAAGTGAGGCAAATACACGGGTGGTCCTGACGCGATAACAATATCAGGTTTCCATTGAATCAATTATTTACTAGTGGGCGTGTACAGCATTTGAATATCTGATGCATGTACAAACACATAATCATCTTCAATACGAGTCATCATCACTGTACCAAACCGGGAATGAGGGTCTCCATGAGGAACTGATCGTGAAAACGTAAAAATCCCTTCACATTTCCCCTCTGCGTTGGGTAATGACCTCTGTAGCACAGTACTAATCTCTGATGACCTGGACTGCATATTACGAGATATACTCCCTCTCCCCTGAGCCCATATACGAACATTTTTTAGCAAGGGAGCAACTGTGTGTAGGTTTAACTGGTATGGGTTGGCATCTGGTAATGGTACATGATCTCCATGGTAATGGCTGAATACCACATCTGTAGCATCTTTCAATGCAGCAATAATTGAACCGCAACTGGGTCTGCCTCTCGTAGTGGATTGTCTTGTATGATGTAGTTCCATAATTCGGAGGAGGTCTATACTGGTTTGTAACCTGGCAAAACCTTTCTGCAGTGGGTAACACATCTGTACCATCTGTACAGTTTGGAGATGTTTTTCGTTTCATAAATTCTATCACTTCTCCTCCGGCAGATGCTCCACGTTCTGTCAGTGTAAATTTCATGTATTTAGCTTCTATAATCTCAAATATAAGACTATATAAATCTATAGTGTGAGAGAGCACTGGAAAAGTAATCAAAGCAAAAAAAATTCACTATTGTATCACTTTCACAATAAAAATATTATATCTAAAGATCAATTCCTCTGTGTGGTCAAATAATGTATTGGGAGAGGACTTTTTAGTACTAGTTGAACAAAAAGCTTATTTGTATTTTCATAGTTTGTTACACGTATAACATTTCTTTGGAAATATTTAGAATTTTCTGTTGATTAATTATTCTTCAGGTTTTGCAATTCTTCTTTTAGCTGTTGGATTTCTTTTTGTAGATATTCTTTATCAAGTAGATACCTGTAGTTTTTCTTTTCCAATTCTTTAACTACTTTCTGGAGAGATCTCATTTTACACCATAGTTCTTCTTTTTCGAGTTCTTCTTCTAATTGCAGTGTTACATCATCAAATCCACCTTCTGCAGATACTTCTGTACGAATCACTATTTTGTTATCTATTTTCTTGAGATATTGTCTGATGAACCTCCCTTGTTCTGAAATTGTTGTGCTGCGTACGTATTTCTTTCTCGGGTTACTATCTTCTATGTCAATATTTCTTTCCAGGTTGAATCTTAATCTTTTCTTTTGTCCAAAGAATGTCCAGATCAAGGACCTCAATTCTTTCATCTCCTTGTAAGTTAAGGGATCATTGGTACAGGCAATCTTAATGGAACGAGACTTTTCAATAGGTCGCCAATTCCTTTGTGGTGGCCACACCATGGCCTTCCTGTTACGATCTTTGAACAGGGGTGTCTCATTCAAATACCGACACAATTCGTTTAAGACCCCTACTTGATGTTGAACCAAAAATAATACTGTAATGTTGTGATAACACCACCCCAGTACAACCTTGGGAGGTGACCCAATCACGTGTAATTGGCCTTTGATTTTTCTGACAGAACGCTCTTCTTCAATCAAGTATTTGACGTGATCATAAACAGTAGTCTTTGGTAGATCCAGTATCTGTATCAACTTCTTAGTGGTGATTCCTTGGTGCTTTCTGATGGTGTCAAAGATGTGTTTGGTCAGTGTTTTACCCCTGGGAAAATTCCGGAATTCTGAATCGTAATCTTCAGTTACCTGGTCTAATTGCGCTTTCAATAGTGTCTTGTCAGTGTTACCAATCTCAGAAGCAGGTACAAAAAAGGTGTCCAGGGTAGTCTGTTCAGGTCCTTGAGAAGCAGTGTTACAAGTATCCATTTGATCGTCCCACTAACGATTTATCTTCTGCGCCAGTTACAGACTGCAACTTTGCCACCCAGATTACCACGTTCGTTGGTTCATACACGTATTGATTGTGTTCTTTTGTTATTTCTATTAACTTCCTTTTTTCAAGTTTTTGTGTATATTTTTTTATGGTATTCCTGGAAACATTGCATATCTTTGATAATTCTCTTTCAGAATGCTTTTCATGTCTATTTTTAGTTGACAGAATTTCTATGAGAATCTTTTTCTCAATAAAGGTAAAATTGGTCAGTTCATCTCCCGTAGCCAGGCTCAGATCCCTTAAAAATGTATCAAAAAAGTGGCTACCGTCTGTCAAATCTTTATCAAAAAAGTGGCTACCGTCCTCGAAAGAATGACTTCCTGGAAGGGAGTATTTACCCCTGGACACTTTTGCGACTTTCCCTTCTCTGGTCAAATTTCTCAGATGGTAGTGAGCTGTAGCAGGGTGAATACCAGCGAAGTGAGCAATGTCTTTAAGCCGGGATGTGTTGTTTGCCAAAGCTTGTAAGATCAATGCCCGGGTGGGTGAATCTTTTTCTTTGGTGCTGGTATTGTTGGTGATTTTGGTGGTCACACACGTTGGGTCGTCATGTTTTTCAGGCTGCTTACAAACCTCATCAGATCCTTGTTTAAGCTGCTCATGCTGTATCAGTTTTCCACCAACGTAGATTTTCCATTCCCATTTCTTCCAGAAACTTCTCTTGACTCTTTCCTCACTTTCTTTGAATCTTTCACAGTCTCCCCTATCTACAGGTAGTCTGATGTGATTGAACTTCCAGCAGCCATCAAATACGAGCTTTCGGGAATAAGCTGAATACTCTTCAAGGATGACTGCATGTGCGCAATGTAAGCAGGTGTGGAGACACCTGGGGAGTTTGTCAATCAAGTGGTACCCTTTCCCTTGTTGTAGAATAGTGCGTGATCCAGTAGTTCTTTCATCATTGATCTTATTCGCTGTAGTCTGATTTGCTCTGGTAACGATTGCTCCTGGTTGATAGCCTCTTCTACTGCAGGTAGTTCTTTCTGCAAAAAGTGGATCAGTCTCTGATAGAACTCTGTCATGCTATCCCCTGTTCACAATTTCCTTGAGTCTGTAGTAGTTGTCTTTGAGCCCCAGTTCTTTCAGGTGCTGTGAAATGACCAGTACACTTGTCTGTAGCAACAAAGCTATTCCCACGTTGGTTACTCCCATTTTGTGGAGGACCTCCACCTGCTCTGGATCTATAGTTTTCTCTACGTGGTAGTTGTTCAAGAATCCCAACTTCTGTAACCTATAATGTACTGAAGCCTGGGTAACTCCCAATCTGTCTGCAATTTCTTTGTTCGTTAGCCCTTGTCGGTACAACTCTAAGAGTTCTTCGTCTGAAAATTTCATTCTATTACCTCCTCTTTGAGTTGGAGGACCGCTGTAAGCGGCCCCGTACTGCACCAACAAGGAGAATGTGTGAAGGGGTATATGCTGGTACTGTGAGTGTTTAGTGCCTTTTTGAAAAGGCACCTATACGACCTGAAAAGTGATTCCTAGTATATAAAGTTTGTTAATACAAAATAATATTTTTTTGATCCATTTTTAAGACTAAAATAAGATGAAATATTCAATTTGTTACAATTTAGCCACTCAATAGAAATATTTTTCTATTTTAATTATTTTCCATATCAAATATATTATTTAAATACCTCTATTTATACACATTTTTCTTTTAAATATACCAATTATAATCAATAAGATTTATTTATTGTATTTAATCTTCTAAAAACTATTCATCAAATCTATGAACTTCATTTTCTTCTATTAAAACCTCCAAAAAATATTATTTTATAATATTTTTCTCTAGATTTTTAGCATGGCAAAGTCTCACACACAACATTTCATAGAGTATTAAGGAGACGTACCTCCTACATTCTATGCATATAGAATCCCCATTCTATCTGTATGTAACTTTCAAGAAATATTATTTTTCCCAGCTTTTTTGAGTATTTCGCAATTTTAAACAAGGTTTTTCTTCAATTAAAAGGCAAAAAAATGAAAAGAGCATTAAAGCGTGGCTTAGCATGCTCCGACCGGGATTTGAACCCGGGTCGCCGGCTCGAAAGGCCGGAATGATTGACCGGTCTACACTATCGGAGCCTGAAGAAAAAGCACATTCTACCTTTATAAATCTTTCCCGTTCAGTACTCAATTGGATCACTCCATAACCAGTACACCACCCAGGATCTAGAAAGGAATCAAACAACAAAAAGCGGCACATTTGCATGTCAGCCTCTTTTGTAGAGGGTTCCAATGGCGGCGAAATTCTTATATGCGTTACCCCACTGAATACCTGTATGAGAAACCGTTTGCTATATGGAATTGCCATCGTAATCTTGGCTGGTTCAATAACGACGAGTGTCGCATTCTACAAAAAATCCCAGTACTACAAAGATGAGGCAGACATTTTTGCTGTAGGTGTATTAGATTTCGCAAAAAGGCTGCACCTCGCAGATGATGAACATCCACTGCACTTTGAAGGTGGTGAACACCCATTCTACGAGAAAAGTTCTGAATATCAAGAGTACTACAGCGCATATAGGTTCTATCAAAGGGGCTGGGTAGCATCAGCATTAATAGGACTCATACTAGCTTTGACTCTCATCTATTATGCATCTACAAAACCATACTGATACCTTCCGATCCTGAATTTGCACTATCTTCCGAGGTAAAAAATGATTGAATGGAACTACTTCAAAACTCTCAGCATCGCATACGGCCTCACCATGATTGGCAAAGGGCCTGTAATCCATCTCCTCGGAGAAAAATGGACCACATTTGAACTAAACAGAGCATACACGGAAAAACAGCCACTGTGGGTATGGATTGTTGGTACCTTGGGGATTTTTCTGGTTATCATTACCTGGTACATGTATTTCACCACATATGTGAAATATTCTTCAATTATCATGTTGATTATCACGTTAACCATGGTCAAAGTATCTCAAGTATTGTTCAACTACGAAAGATTCAGAGAATTTGCAGTGAGAATAACTACAGAAGATACATCTGCATTATCTGCAATGAACTTTGCTACTGCCATTGGAGGAGTCATCCTCGTCCTTCTGGGGATATTTGTCTATTGACTTTTGGTCACCAGCAGTAATCGAAATTTTGTTGGAAAGCCCAAAAGGAAATATAAAGGGGACCCAAAATACATAAGAAACATAGGATTTCTTCCAAAAAATAAGGGAGAATTCTATGGTAGAAGCATGTAGTTCCATTACCAAATCAATATTTTGACGATCTACTGAATTTCTGGTTCTTTTTCGGCAATGACAAACATGTTATCTCCGTCCTTCAGAATAACATCGTTTCCTGGATTGACAATAATATCCATCTTGAGTTCACCCTGCTCATCTGTCGTCTTTCTCTCTACAGCAGTCAAAATGACACCTTCCTCATCTAATAATCGTTTCACAGCTTGTGGAAATCGCTCTCCCACAAATCGTTTTGGCACTTGCAGTTTATAGAATTCATGTCCAAAGTTGTGAGTCACCAATTCAGAAAACAGCCGGGACAACCCATGCTTTAGCGAAGAATGCACTATAAGATTCTGGCTGAGACGGCCCAAACACACGATTTCGTCAACGTGAGCATGGATGAGATGTTTCTCATTTTCAGGATTTTCCAGTTCAACGCAGGTATACACATCTCTATTCAATGACTCCACAGCAAGAGCAATCAATATGGCCTCAGCATCAGGGTTATCAGATGCTTGGTTCAACGTAATGATGGCTGTATTTGCTGTCATGATTCCTGCCCTCTTCAGGTCCTCATCTCTTGTGGGATCTCCTTTGACAAATGTGATATCCTCTCTATTCAATGGATTTCTTTCCAGATTGGCCAATACCACAATTTTGCGTCTCGTTTTTACATCTTCGCTGGTCAATTCATCCAGAATCTTTGGCGTATTAGGTGTCCATCCGCATACCACTATATGGTCCTTAAATTTAGCTCTTCTCATGATTTTCCCTCCAGATAGTCTTCTTTCTACAATATGAGCTGCAAAATTCCCGAAAAAGAAGCCCAGCAACAAAAGCCCTTCTACCACGAGGAATGTGGCAACTACTTTTCCTCCTAGTGTCTCAGGCATGACCTCAAACCCGCTTGACATGAAAATGACGATCCACCATAAAGCTTGATCCAGAGTATTTAATTTTGTATTGACATTTCTCTCAAAAAAGTAGAGTGCTGTACTTTCAATCAGAAAAACTGCGCAAGCTGTTAGCACGTACTTGTCTCTTTCTTTCATTGCGATTGATCCCTCCCTGGTGCTCTTCTGTCTTTCTTATATCTTTCCTTTCAATGCATATAAAGGTTTTGTTTCCAATGGGTTGTCAAATCTGTGGGTGTCACTCTTGTTACACGTGTAACATTTAGTGAATTTACCTTTATTGTATGTTAATTGTTGATAAAAAGATAGTTTATATTTCAGATAGATTCTATCCTCCGAGATTTTGACAATCCCGTTTCCAGTGGCTTTGGGACAAGAAACAAGTGTAGTATGCAACCACCAATTATTGGACACACTGCCCCACAACTTTATATATGCTTAAAGCAATCATCTTTGTCATGAAACCTCATATACTAGATAAAAAAACAAGAAATATCATACTAAAAGCACAAAAAAATGAAATAACAGAATATTTCATCTACGAAAAGTTATCTCAATCAATAAAAGATCCCCACAACAAAAAAATCCTAAAAAATATCTCAGAGGATGAATTAAGGCATTACCATTTCTGGAAAAAATATACAAATCAGGATGTAACCCCAGATACACTAAAGATGTGGAAGTACTACATAATTTCTAAACTATTAGGAATAACCTTTGGAATAAAGCTCATGGAAAGAGGAGAAGAAAATGCTCAAATCATATACGAAAAGGTCTCCGAGGTTATACCAGATGCTAAAGCTATTCAAAAAGATGAAGATGAACATGAAAAAGAATTGATAGCTCTGCTTGATGAGGAACGACTCAAGTATGTGGGTTCCATCGTCTTAGGCCTGAATGATGCACTGGTGGAACTTCTGGGCGCTCTCGCTGGATTCACTCTCACCCTCCAGAACACGAGTATCATCGGTGTCGTTGGTCTGATTACGGGGATAGCAGCTTCCTTCTCCATGGCTGCTTCAGAATACTTGTCAACTAAATCGGAAGGACATCACCCAAACCCTGTAAAAGCATCAGTATACACAGGGTCTGCCTATTTAATTACTGTATTAGTTTTGATCTTTCCTTATTTTATCTTTAAAAACTACTACGTCTGCCTGGGGGTAACCATTGTCAATGCAGTTGTCATCATTTTTATGTTCACTTTTTATGTATCAGTGGTCAAAGATATCTCTTTTAGGAAGCGGTTTCTGGAAATGGCTTTCATCAGTTTGGGGATAGCTGCCTTAACTTTTGTGATAGGATTTTTTGTGAGGATGTTCCTGCACATAGATATATAGAATTCTATTACTGTAATGGTGCTGGTTAGTGGACACTTTTAGCTGCCAAATTTCGCGTTTAAATTGAATTTTCTTCATTCTCTTTACAGAACAAGTGAACTCAATGTTACACGTGTAACAAATGACATCATAGTGGGCACTCTTCTCGCGTGCAAAAGTTTAAATAGTGCAAAGAGTAAAAAGATATAGCCTGATACAGTGTTAGGCTGTGCTTTCATTTTTTCTTTTTTCCTTTTTGCCTGAAATTTCTACAATAAAAAGAGATTTCAACCAGAGAATATGTCAACACGTTAGGTTATCAGTTTCCACGTCTTTTTACTGGAAAATTACTTTTTGGCAGACTTTTTTTACTCTCTCTTTATATTTTGAAGGTGCAGATACCATTAAAACCCATGAGGGAACTCTTCTCCTCTGTAAAGCTGCAGCTGTCGGTGTGTACTCAGATAGACTCTTAAACTCTCCATCGTAAACAGGGATACCGCTTCCTGTAATTCTGGGCTCTGAAAATAAAATATCTCTTTCTGGAACATCGATGAATGTGTATCCTTCTTTGATACCTGCCTTTCTGCAAATAGTTCTCTCTTTTTCTTTTCTGATTTCGGGTTCTGACAATTCGGTCAGTACCTCTCTCTGGGTTTGATCAGTGTCGTCTGCCTGAGCCATGAACACCCGCTTGAATAACTGTCTGTATTTTAGTCTGGTGATTAAATCTTTCTGGTAAGGTGTACCCTTTTCAAGGTAAGAGAAAACCTCACCGTCTGACATGGTCATGGTTTCCGGGTGTTCTTCTAACGATTCTTCTGCTGCTCTGGTGAGCATGGTCTCTGCAATTCGGACTGCGTGGTGGTAGTATACAGATGAAAACATGAGCGAGCGGGCCACGAGTAGAGCTTCCACAGCCTCTATCCCCTTTGGATTCACCACCAAGGTGGAATTTCGTAATTCTAACGTGTTCAACAAGTAGGGGAGATCAATTATACCGTACGCCACACCTGTGTAGTAACTATCGCGGAGTAAGTAGTCCAGCTGATCAGCATCCACATCCCCGTGGATAATTTGAGTCAGATAATTCGGTTTCTCTGACGGTTTTCCTTCCAACCAGGGGGTTAACGTCCATTGGTAGGGTACTTTCATGCCCTGTATGAGTTCTGAAACTTTTTCTGGATCAATAGAGTATTCCTCCAATATTTCTGGTATACGGGGAGTATTAAGATTATTTCTTTCTTTGATAATGGTTAAATCTCCTGAAAGAATTCTGGATGCCTGATCAGTGTGGCCAATGTTATGCATTGAGTAAAAACTGTACTCCAATGTATGGGAGAAAGGCCCGTGCCCAATATCGTGCAGCAAAGCTGCCACATTCACCAATTCCTGATCATCATCTGGAAGGGCTAACCCTGATGCAACCTTGGAAGCCACAAAATACGTCCCTAACGAGTGGGAGAACCGGGTGTGGTTTGCTCCAGGGAAAACTAAGTATGCCAACCCTAACTGACGGATGTGGTGCAGCCTCTGTAATTCAGGTGTATCAATCAGATTGAGAAAGACTCCTTCCAGTTTTATGGACCCGTGCACAGAATCGTGAATGACCTTGTACTCCATAAGAATGGGTTTTATCAAAGGTTTATAAGACTTTTTGACAGCTGAATGTACATTCTATCTGATCAGCATAGATGTGGTGAGCACTTGTGTAGTTGCTGAATCCTCTCATGAACTTCTGAACCCTGTAGTAGACTTTTGGCAGGGATAGCACAAATCATCTGCTATACGCAACGTGCATAGATGTATACTATTTTCAGCTTTTCTGAGCACCTGCAGTGATCTAGATGTACAGTCCTGTGGGATCGATTTCTTCTCGCAGAATTTTTAACTCCTCTTCTGTGGGAGGTTCATTCTTTTCCACTTTCTCAGGAATGATCAGTTTAAATCCTGTATTTTCTACGACCTGCTCCACAGATACGCCAGGGTTTACAGCCAGTAACTTCATTCGTTTAGTTTTGTCATCAAAGCCCATTAATGCTAAATCTGTCACCACCCGATACGGTCCAGTCCCTGGAGGGAGTCCAGCTTCTTCTCGTGCATCAGGTCCGGTCAAATACCCCGGGGTGGTAATAAAATCCACTTTTTCCACGAACCGACGCACATCATGCTTCATGATGGCAATAGTCCTCCACACGAGTGAACCAATATCATTGGCTCCACCGCTTCCAGGAAAGCGCACTTTTGGTTTATCGTGATCTCCAATAATTGTGGAATTCAAGTTCCCATATGGATCAATCTGGGCACCACCCACAAATCCGTACATGATTAACCCTCGCTGAGCTGCTTCCATCACATCACAGATTGATGAAGCTGCCAAAGCCCTGTAAAATGATCGTGAACCACCAACACCCAAAGGTAATTCTTCTAATTTAGCTCCCGTACCGCCAAACTCAAATACAGGCATCAAGTTAGGAGCATGGGTTTTCTGAGCTAAAGCAGCAGCCAGCATTGGAATGCCTGTCCCGATAAAAGCACTTGTTCTGTCCTCCATCTGTCTGGACGCAATACAGATCAACAATTCTGTTTGGTTATACTCCACGTGATCACCTCCCCTTGGCCTTACTTTTTATCAGATCTAATTTCTCCTTCCCCACTAATGCTAAATATTCCTCGTGAGATTTTAAGTCCCACACCCACTTTTGCAAATACTCCTGTGTCGTTTCCTCTGTCTTTGATGCCTCAACATACCATGATAAATGTTCCTCATCTCTCCAGTAGTAGTACGGCATCTCTCCCGGATGGGAACCGAAGGGAGCTTCCACCACTGCATCCACCAAATACCAGGGAATAATCGTCTTTTCAGGGTATTCTCTGATCTTGTCAGTAGATATGATCTCTTCACAGGAAATAATCAACCGTCGTGAGGCCCGTGCAGTCTCAAAGGCAAATCCTGATATACCATCGATCTGGCAGTTCCCGTACTCATCTGCTCTGTGCACGTGGATAATACCTACATCCAGCATGGTGGCAGGCAGCAAACACACCTTCTCCCCTGTAAAGGGACATTCCACCACCTTGGCTGCACTGTACTTGAACGTATCTGTCCCCATCATCACCCGTACCGGTAGAAAGGGAACACCCAAAGCTGCAGCCTTCAACCGCCATGCCAACGCTGCATTACTCCATTCATTAATCTGCAATCTACCAGACTGGGCTGCCCTCCTCAACACTGGAGATAACCCGTACACCTCATATCCTAAATACGTCAGATCAATCTTATCCACCAACCCTGCTGCAATCAAGATGTCAATTTCCATGATCCCCTGGCCAGCCACTCTCAAATGCTTGATCTTCTGTCTCACAATCTCTCGAGCAAGAGACATGGGACATCTCACAAACCCGTACAGTTCTGTCCCAATGTAGTCACCCTCATGGATGAATTTTCTAACTGCATCACTTTCTGACATCACCTTGGGTTCTAACGCCCAGGACTTGTTCTTCAGCATCCATTGACGATCTTCATTCATGCGCGGGGGCAGGAATAGCTCTCCCTCACCAGATTCTACAACTTCCATCTAATCACCTTTCAAAAATCAGACGTTATTTTACCTCTGTCATACTGCAGTATAAAAGGTTTATGTATTCGGTGGTCAACACGTGACCAGGTATAGTGGTAATCCCATTTTTGTTACACGTGTAACATGGTAAAATATCTTGATAGAATAGAAGAATTGATAGTAGAATCAAGGCGAGTTTTTCAGCATCAGAACTTCTGACAACTGGTATCTTGAAAAAACTTAAAGCAACCTGCTGTTCTGTAATTCAATTAGTAAATTAAGAATTCAGGTTTGCACTAAATGAGCAAACCCAAAATTTAAGAATCAAAGATCAAATGTAACTTTAATCTGGGAGAGTGCATTCAGAAAACTAGTGCAGAAGATACCAGAGTATCTAGAAGGTAGTATTAGAGCACCGAGGTGGGGTGCAATGACACAAATTCCAATAGGAAAGGAGGTAGAAAAATGCCAATTGATAAAAAAACACTTGACGAATATCTCGCCAAGACAGACCTGAAATACGTAGAAGAAAAGATGGAAAAAGAGAAGGCAAAGCCAGCAGAAATAATCAGGGAAGCCAGAGATGCGTTCGTTAAAGCGGAATTTGCTCTGTCAGCAACTGAACTTGCCCAAATACAAGAGGACACACGGTTCGAAGAAGTCATAGGCGTAGGATTTCATCCTCAAGACAAACTACTTGCGGCAGTTATAGAGGTGAAGCTGACATACGGCTATGGTGGAACTGTTCCGTGTGGCAGCGGAAGCGATCAATTTGTAGGGTTCTACGTGGACTGGGGCGGCAATAACTTCAAGTACCCCCAAGACATGACTTATGGTGTGACTGGTGTGCATGTTTTTGACCCAGGGGAAAGCAATGCTGATAGACTGCCTTTGAACTACGCTGTACACATGCCTGTATTCGTACCTGACTTTGTTACAGATGGAACTGTGGCAAAAGTGCGTGCAATCTTATCATGGGAGGTCCCACCATCAGGTGTTAACTTCAAACCAAGATGGGGCAACGTCATTGACAGATGGATACGCTACCACCGATAGGCCTACGGGTATATGTGAAGGTAGGACACGATAGACACAATAGAGACAAGAGGGCAAATAGATTCAAAATTTAGGATGTGAGGTGGACAACTCGTTCATCTCTCCATTTTTGCCCCAGTTTGAGCAAAAATCCTTTTCAATATAATACTTTAATATCACCTGTAGATTTGTTCTATTCACTGCTGTAGCATAACCCAAAAAGTTATGTGAGAGGAGATTGTTCAATTTTGGATGATATTGTTACACGTGTAACATTTGGTACATCTATCATTTGCCATTCTGAATTTTTATAAAAAGAAACTTCATTAAGAGAAACTCATATTTGACTAAAAAATCATGTGAATGCAAAATCTTTAAATAGGTAAGTACCTTATCTTCCATATTCTTGTGGTCAATACGATGGAAAATTCTCTTGAAGCCTTTCAAGTCTGTTACTATTACCACTGTTTTCAAAGGAATTCTCATTGGTATATTCTTCAATAATATCACTCCCATGGCCAGAACAGGGGGAGAACCTTTCAGAGCGTACTATATGGGAAACAAGGAAACTATTAACTTTGAGGATGCTTTTGCCACCGTTGCTGTTGATCGTATTCTGGACAGCCTCCCATTCTTGGCCATTATTGGTATTTCTCTCACATATTTCATAGTATTCATGAATATAAACATTCACATGCTAATTATTCTGTGTCTGGCTCTTCTTTTTAATGCAGTCCTGTTGCTTGCAGTTCTCTACTTTTCACTCAATTTGGCTGCTGCCAAGAAACTGATGGGGTTTCTTTTGAGAATCACTGCCAGATTCTTCAGGGGGGCAGGGAAATATGAAAATCGGGTAGAAACAGCAGTGGAACAGTATCACAAGGCTATTAAGACCCTCTCTGCACAAGGGGAAAATCTTGCTGTCTCTTTGTTGATTTCTTTTGTTTTCTGGTTTATAATAATCATGCGCAACTACGTGGTGGTGAGGGCTCTAGGATACCAGGTGGATTTTGTGGTCATTGTAGTGGTGCAGATGGTAGGAACTCTGGTAGGTGTCATACCGCTGCTTCCAGGAGGATTGGGCAGTGCAGATGGGATCATGGTATTTCTGTATTTTTCATTTCAATTTCCAGCTGCAATAGCCATGACAGCCGCCTTGGTGGATCGGTTCATTTCTTTTTGGCTGATGTTTGCAGTGGGAAGTGCATGTGTGGTTGTGGAAAGAGAATTCCTGAAGGAACTGGACAGAGACAGTTCGTACGTGAGTTGAAAATTCTGCAGAAAAGACTCACAAACTGAAAGAAATGTGAGATAGTATGATCACCTGTTACACATGTAACATGACAGAGGGGGTTGTCAAGTCTTTAGAGGTCAATGTGTTACACGTGTAACATCTCAGATAATATATCATTTCTCCAACAATTTAATTTGTAAAAAGAAAATCTGTAAATCCGAGGAGATTCTATCCACCGAAAATTTGACAACCCCTGACAGAGTGAAACCTTAAGATGTGACAATTTCAGGTAATGAGAAACCTTTTTATTGATACATACTATATCACAAAAATGCAGCACGAGATAGTGGGAGAACAATTTCAGTGCCTCAAAATAACAATGCAGTCAGAACGTGTACGGGGAACCTATCAGAAGCTGCTGTGCAAAAGTGAAGGCATTAACCTTGGGGATGGAAATATCTTTTCTGGTACAGGTGACCTCATCTTTTCTGGAAATGGAAAGATCAAACAGTTGTACATGGGTTCTGCAGATAGTATTGTACTAAAAGAAGAGTGCATATTAGCAGCAGATACTGAAACAGGACAGGAACTGCTCTCTACTAACTATGTGTCTTTAGTACAGTTCTTTGGGCCAGGTGAAGTTTTCATTTGTGGAAAGGATTTTGTGGAATATTATTTAGAAGAAAAGAAAACAGTAGAAGTGAGAACACAGTGTATTACTGCCATGGACAGTAGTGTGACCTTCAGGTTGGGCAGCAGGTTTTCAGAGTTAACAGGGCCTGGAGCTATTCTTCTGGAGAGTGTAATCCCTGAGGAAGAGTCTTTGAAAGAGGAATCTGCAGAAGAGTCTGGATTTCCGTTCTTTGATCAACTATGATTCGAAGTTTAGCTAAAAAGTACGGATACAAGCAAGAGACCATACAAAGGTATACAGAATTATTTAAAGAGGATACCGAAGCATTCTTGCAGGCATGTGAGGCTGAACCCAAAACGTATGTGCGGGTTAATACGCTAAAGATTTCTCAACCCCATCTAGAGAAGAGGTTACAAAAGAGAGGAATTCACGTAAGAGAAGTTGAGAGAGGGGTTTTAATTGAAGAAAGTCCATTTTCTATCAGTTCTACCCCTGAGTATTTACTGGGGTACTTCTACATACAGGGCATTGCAGAAATGCAGATTGCCCCATTGGTAGAACCTGAAGATACAGTCATTGATATGTGTGCTGCCCCTGGTGGGAAGACTACACATCTGGCTCAGTTGATGAGGAACAAAGGTGTTATACTAGCTTTGGACGTGAATAAAGAAAAAATAAAGGCTTTAAAGGCAAATGTACATCGGTTAGGTGTTAAAAATACGATTATCTATTCAATGAGTGCTTTGGACTTTTCGTATAAATCAGAGAGAATTTTGTTGGATGCTCCCTGTACAGGTTCAGGCATCATCAGAAAAGATCCGAGCAGGAAGTATTCCAGAGATGTTACAGATATCAAATTCTGTTCACAGCTGCAGAAAGATTTACTAAAAAGGGGAATAGAAAATTTGGAGGATAATGGAGCTTTGGTGTATTCCACCTGCAGTTTGGAACCTGAAGAGAACGAAATGGTTGTCGACTGGGCACTACAAAATTTTCCAGTAGAATTAGAACGTATTGACTTTTCAGTGAATGGTGTGCCTGCTGCTGAGGGATTTGTTGAACCTTTTGGCAGAAAGCTTCACAAAGATATTGGGTTGTCGAGGAGAACATTACCGCACATTCATGATTCTAATGGAATGTTTGTGGCAAAATTGGGAGTGGCCTGATTTCAGTAAGCTCACCCTGATCAAGCATTAATAACTAGTGGACTCGTTCAAGAAAGTACTGTCTTGGCACAATCCGGCTGGCAGGTATGCTAGCTGCAGCTTCCGCTGCGGAATATAAAAGACCAAAGTAACCATTAGAACACAAATATCTTTTTCTTCTTTTTATTTTCAGAAAATCAAAGAGTGGACAGACAGTTTGAAGATACCAATGACGAGGAATGGAACCTCTTTGAGTTCATGAATATTTTTTAGGCTGGTGGCTTCTAGTATTGTACTGAAGGAGAATCCGCTTGACAAAGATACTGGATTCAAATTTGAGTACGAAGGTAAGGATGCACCACAATTGTAATCCTCTTTTTTTCAGGTTTAGTGAGTGCTCAAAATCAACTGGTAATCCATAAGGAACGTCTCTCATCGACCTCTGGGGGTCTACATCCAGTCGAATTAGCCAATACATCCTCCATCTTCTGTAGTAAATGGTTTTTCAATGTCGTCTTTAACAGTTCTTAGAATAATATGTTAAGAATTAAATGAAAACTCTTTTAACTTTCCACAGGTTCAGCTCAACAGGAGGAGATACCATGACCGAAGTATACCCAACTGCTCAATGGAACCCGGAAAGAGATGGGAACATCAATGAAGAATGGATTAGATTTTATATCTTTTTCAAAGCAAAAAAGCTACATGAATATGAGAACTGCAGAAAAGAAATCATTCTTTCCGTCAGAAAGATTATTGACAATCTTGAAAAAGCAAAAATTCTGGAATCTTTCAACTTCTCTTTTCGACCATTTCCAGAAAAATTCCCCCTCACATCTCAGTATTTTTTTGGAACGCTGGATGTGAGCATCTGGATAAAAAAAGCAAGAAACGGGATTAAAACTAGTATTGAAGAAGCAAAACAAATCGTCAGAGAAGAATTAACTGAAAAAGATGCTATTGCAGATTTCGGGTTCTGGCATTTCCCAAAAAGGCAGCCCAAGTACTGCGCTGATGATGATTCAAGCCTCTACTATGAGTTGATAACCAGGATCTATGAACAGTTCTGCAGATTCCTCTTTGAGAAGTTAAATCCTCATAATTCCAAGAATTTGAATCCCAATGGATTCAGCAATCTGAAAATCATTCATCATGTTCTCAATTCGCAGGGGCTGAGCATCCTTGATGAGGCCTATTTTGGAGTTCTTTACACTCTCAGTAGATTGAAAATGCTTGAGTCATTTCCAGGGACTTCATTTGAGGATGCTAAGTCTTCACTCCTCGATGTTCTCGAAAGACTCGCTTCCTACCAGCGGGTGGAAGTGGAAGACATGAAGAAATTTTCGGAAGAGATTGAAGCCAAGTACTTGTATTTTCCTCTGCATGTTGAGGTAACAAATGGTAAAGTACATGTGAGTGGGCAGTGGGAAGACACAGACTGGAGAACGTGACTCTTCAGTCATTATGAAGCTCACAAAGACAGGGATTGTCAACTTATCGGGTGCTAAAGATATTAAATCTCCTTCAGTATTCTAATATCCTTAAATGATTGATAAACCCCAACAATTTGTTACACATGTAACAAAGTGAGAGAACTACCATGATTTGACAGCCACCAGAGACACAACAGTTTATATAGAATTATACTCTAAATCTCCACTATGACATTCAAGGAGAATCCTCCTGATAACACTAGTGTTGCAGTGGTCAGAAATCCCTATTGTTATTCGTGCTCGCAAGAGGTAGCAGCCCATGCGTATGCAGATGGCCGTGCAGAAGAGCTGGCAGACATTGTTCTCTATTTGTGTGGTACCTGTGCTGCACAACAGCAGAAAAAAGTGGACATTAACCACATAGGAGAATACAGAATCCTTGAGATTTTGGGACGGGGCGGAATGTCTGTTGTGTACAAGGCGTGGCATGAACCTACCTGCCGTGTGGTCGCCTTGAAGAGGATAGTACCTGAAGTTGCAGCATACAAACGAGCACAAGAAGTCTTTCAGCATGAAATAGACGTGATGCAGGATTTAATCCATCCATGTATTATTCACCTCATAGACCACAAGATAGCTGAGCATCAATTCTACTTTGTCTATGAATACATGTCAAAAGGAGACTTACACTCCTATGCGCACAGAAGTAACGTGTCCACCACAGATATCTGTAGAATCTTTTGTCAGATTCTGGAAGGACTTGATTATGTGCACAAGAAAGGATACGTTCATCGAGATGTGAAATTAAAGAACATGCTCATCACAGAGGGTGGAAAAGGTAAGCTCAGTGATTTCACTCTTGCACAGAAGTTGCATGAGCCGGGAATGGCAGGTAGTGATGTAAAAAGGGCAATCTTTTTTCTGGCTCCTGAAGAAATACGAGATCCGAAATATGTGAATCCTTCAGCAGATGTGTATGCTGTGGGAGTGAGCATGTATTATATTCTTTCTGGTAGATCCCCTTTCCATGTCTCGAAATCAAAAAAGACTATCGAAAATTTTTTGAAGGGAAAGAAATTTGAAACTCCTTCTGAAATGGTTTCTAAATATGGAAAAGAGCTGGAATCTGCATTTTTTGACCCTATTAGAGAATCAATCCTGGAAGATGATCGAATTCCAATACAGCATTACAGGAAAGATCTTCCTTCGGAATTGGCATGTATTGTTGATAAATCGGTAATGAGGAATGAAAGAGAGAGATTTAAATCTGCACAGGAACTAAGAGATGCTTTGATGACATACCTGACCAGTTAATGAGCAGGTGAGAATAGGTTAACATTGAAATGTGCCTGAACGAACTGATTTTCAAATGTGCAGGAAGTATGCGGCAGCTTATATTTTTCAGTGAATATGAATACATTAAGGCTGTTGCCAATCATACTTATTCTAACGCTCATCAAAAAGGCAATAGAATGTTACACGTGTAACAAATGTGAGAGAAACACCAATTATTTGACCACCCCCACCTATCGAAACATTTAAATACTTATTTAGAAAATGAGAGAAAAAAAGAGGAGGTGGAGACAAAGTACTGTGAAATGGAATTGACAGAAGGGTGCCTAGACTATTGCTGGGTTGGTTATAACCCTGGATGAAGACGCTGTTGGAGAGAACCAGTTGAGGAGACGGTTATATGAGAGGGATTTTTTGGGAAGTGACAAACAAATGCAACCTGCGGTGCAAACACTGTTATCTGCGTGAAGAGCTGAAATCTCCCTCTGCAGAACCTGCAGGTGAATTGAATACAGAAGAGTGCATGAAGGTTGTTGACCAGCTTGAGGAAGCCAGTGTGTTTTTCGTCACCGTCTTAGGGGGTGAACCCTTTGTCAGGTCTGATATCATGGGTATCCTTCAGTACTTGGGAGAAAAAAAATTCTGGACTACAATTGATACTAATGGTACCTTAATAGGTGAAGACACTGCACGAAAGCTTGCAGATATAGGAATAAAAGGGATAAATGTGAGCCTGGATGGTCCTGACGCTGGAATAAATGATGCAATCCGGGGGAAAGGATCACTCAAGAAAGTGATCTGCGGGATTAACTACCTTCGAGATTTTGGAATACCATTTCATATTGCAGTGACCATTTGCAAAATGAATTACACTGAAATAGAAAAAATGGCTGATTTTTCCTTTCAAATTGGTGCTGAGACTGTTAAGCTTGGGCTCTATACTGATTTTCCCCAGAATCCCCTATCTTCATCTATGAACCTTGAAAGAGAAGAGCTCTTTGCAGTCACCAAAACCATACGTGAAATCAGGACAAAGTTCCCGAAAGGGTTCATTTCCAGTACTTTTCATGAGAGTGTAGGATTTTTTCCACCTGAATCAGAAGATGCAAAAAATGTATTGAACAGCAGATTTGTGCGCTGTGGATTGGGAGCAACACAACTGGTTATTTTGCATAACGGTGATGTGATCCCATGTACCTATATGCGGGATAAGATACTTGGCAACGTAATGGAGATACCTCTGTCAACAATTCCAGATACTCCCGAATTTGCTGTGTTCAAGAAATTGAGAGAAATCACCATAGATGAAGCAAATGAAAAGTGTGCAGCATGTGAATGGAAGTACTTCTGCGGTGGAGGATGCAGAGGACAAGCCTACCTGTTGTACCACGATCTTTTAGCACCTGATCCCAGAAAGTGTCTTTCGTTTAGAGGTGAGGTTGATGACTGACCTCATAGGTATACGTGAGTTAGCTAAGGAGGTTTTTTTGTGAAAAAGGATGAATTTTATCACTTAAGAGAAATACATACTGCAGCAAGACAAGATCTCATTTCCTCAGTTGACAGATATTTGGCCCCCGATTACACCAGCCGCTGCAGTTCTCTCTCTCCGCACGCTTTGGCAACACTGCTGGCAGATGCGGCCCTTGGAGAATCTTCAAAAAAGACACGTCAGTGGATAGAAATGAATGCAAAGGGGTGGAATCTCTTTGGCACACCTCTTGTTCCTCGAGAACTAAGTCCCTTAATGTGTGCTGCCTGTGTAGTTCTTGAAAGAATATGTGGATTCTCTCTCCCTCCCGAATTTGAAGAAAAGATACCTCCCATAGAGGATATTATGAAGCAGCTGGCGTATCCATATTCTCACGACACAAGCTATGTTCTCCCCTTTCACCGCGCTTGTATGGCACTCTTATGCACTATGAAAGGGTTCAAAGTGCCCCAACTGCTCCAGACAATTTCTGACCACCAGCAGCCAGACGGGTCATGGATAGATGATACTACTATTACGGCCATGTCTGCTCTTGCACTTCAACAGGGAGGAGTTAAACCCGCGTATGACTTCAAAAAGTGGCTGAAAGAACAGCAGTTGCCTGACGGTTCCTGGGCTGCAGCAAATGGAGAGGTCTGGGAAGCAGCTTACGCGCTGAGGACAGGTGTTGTTTCTGATACCGCTCGGCTTGTCAGCGTTCTGGTAGAATCCATGCATGCAAACTACTGGTGGGGATTTTCCCGTTATTCTGTACCAGATGTGGACGACATGTCAGCTGCATGCTACGCCCTTGCGCCCTATGAACCACGCATTGCAGCTGTTGCCCTCACAAAACTCGAAGAAGTTCAAGACGAAGACGGTGGATGGGGTGCATTCCCTTGCATTGAAGGCGTTATTCCTCATGAGTCTGTGGTGGCAAAAGCTAGAGAATCAAGTAGTGAAATTACCTGTCACGCAGTGGAGGCTTTTGAACAGAACAACAAAAAAGGGTCAGCCTTCAAGAGAGGGATATCTTACCTATTAGAAATGCAGGAACAGGACGGGCACTGGAAATCGCCTTGGTGGAACAGCGACATTTATGCTACACAAGAAAGTGCTCTCTTGCTGAAACGGAATGACTACGAAAAACCAGTCTTTCACGCACTCGATTGGTTGGAAGCCACACTGGATGGTCAAAAAAGCCTGAACATTGTCGAATATGCTCTCCTCATAGGTGCATTTTCCACTGAGTATTCAGAATATCATGACAGCTTGAATAGAGCTGTCGATGGGTTTCTCGAAAGATACAAATCAGAGCCTCTTGCTCCCACCTTTGACATCATATACTTTGGTGGGCTTCTTGATCTGAAGATATATAGGCTCTCAGTCATACTGCTGTGCTTAGACATGTTTCTGAGAGAATATATCTCTATACAGTGAATAGCAGCCATTTCTCACAGCACTTAACTAGTCAACCAGTGTTACATGATAACCCACAGTTATACAGCACTGCAAAAATCTAAACGCACTCTACTGTAAGAATGGAATGAAATTCAAAAATTAAAGACAAAATAGAAATAATACAGGGTTAAGAGATACGAAGTCATTGGAGTTCTCCTACAAGATATATTCTGCAATTCTCTGATCTGATTCAAGGTATATACTGCTAAAAATCTCAAGAATCTTTTCTCTTTCTGCACCAAAGAAGGAACTTTGTCTTGATTCTTTTCTTTAAATCGCTAGTTATCCTGAAGTGACAGAAGGGACGACCATCTGACCGGAAAGCTTATATACTCTCAAGAGAAAAGAGGTCCAAAGTAGACGGAGGTGAGATACATGTATAAGCCACCGCTCATGACAAACCTCGTTGACCCAGCAGCAGCAGGCACAAACATTTGCAGTCCTGGCTGTTACTAAGATAGCCATTGAGTACACGATGTATTACTTCTTTAATTTTTCCTTTTTTTATATTGGAGGGATTTCATGGAACACGATTACAAACCGAAAAAAACAGATAGATTGATTTCGAGAGAGGAAGATGAGAACCTGCTCATATTTGATCCAGATACAGGCTCAATCAAAGTACTAAATGAAACAGCAGCACTCATCTGGAACAGTATCGATGAGAAGAACTCTGTCAAAGATATTGTGGATATTATTTGTAGAGAAAATCCAGATGAAGATAGGAAGACTATCGAAGAGGATGTTCTCAGATTTCTGAGAGACCTTCAAGAGCACAGCTACATTGAAGAGTAGACCAAGAGGACAATGGAGGAATCGCATGAGTACAGAATCTGTACTGGGCGTTGACATAGGAGGAAAAAACATAAAATACACAGTGCTCACCCCAGAAAAAGATAAATACCACATAGATGGAGGGATTATTCATTCAATCTCCATGAAAATGGAGTTAGATCATATTCTCAAGCGTTTGTTGGCGAAAATTCCAGAAGTGTCGTGTATTGGTGTGACAATGTCATTTCCTGTGAGTTACAGAGATTTCCAAAAAGGTGTAGAAAAAATTGTGAACTCATTTGTGAACAGCGAGCCAGGAGCGCCTGTCTTACTCGTTGACTTTCAGGGCGGCTTATGGTCTTTAAGAGATGCAGTGACTGCTGAACCAGTACGATTTTCAGCATCAAATTTTTTTGGATCAGCTTTCTTGGCTTCGAAGATTTGCGATAATGCTGTAATGATAGATACTGGTTCCACTTCTACAGATATTATTCTCATAGAAAATGGTCGTCCTCTTATTATGGGTAAAGATACAGAGGATATCAAACGGAATTTAACTGGTGAAATGACGTGGACTGGAATCATACATACTCTGGTAAGTTCATTGACGCATTTCGTTCCTTTTAGGGGAAGACTTGTGAGAGTGAATTCGTCGAGCACAACTACCAATGACATCTACAATGTGCTCAATTACGCTGAGATGGGAAGCCTGCTACGTATTTATGGAATGAAACAGAAAGAAATAGAGTACTACTATCTTAGTGTGGCCTCCTTTTTTGGTTATGATTTGAGTACGATAGAACAAAGAGAGATAGAAAACGCAAGTAGGTTCGTCTCGATTAAACACATGGAAACTGTAGCTGAATCCCTTTTGAGGGTGATTTCAGGCCATAACCTGTCCTTACAACATACAGATTTTGTGTTAATGGGTATTGGAAAAGATATATTATTGAAGAAGGTGCTCAATCTGCTTGAAGTGTCGAAACCACGAGTTTTTGACGTTGCAGATTACGTTCCGAGCGATTCCTGGACATATGGATCAGCTCTCGGTGTTGCACTGCATGTTCTAGACCACGTCACAGGGGAGCATATGGCAATATCAGAGATTTTGGAGGTGAATTAATGCGATCAATGTGGTGGGAAGTGACAACCAGATGCAACTTGAAATGTAAACACTGTTATCTGCATGAAGAGCTGAAACCTCCCTCTGCAGAGCCTGCAGGTGAACTGAATACAGAAGAGTGTATGAAGGTTGTTGACCAGCTTGGCGAAGCCAATGTATTCACTCTTGAGGTTGTGGGAGGTGAACCTTTTGTCAGATCTGATATCATGATCATCCTTCGAGGACTGGGAGAGAAAAAATTCTGGACTACAATTGACACTAATGGTACCTTAATTGACGAGGACACCGCCCGCGAGCTGGCAGATACGGGGATACGACGGTTATGTGTAAGCTTGGAAGGTCCTGACGCTGAAATAAATGATGCAATTCGGGGTAAAGGATCATTCAAGAAAGCAGTTCAGGGCATTGACTATCTCAGAGATTTTGGAGTACGATTCCGCATCCAGATGACAGTCAACAGTACAAATTACACTGAAATAGAAAAAATGGTAGGATTCTCCTCGCATGTTGGTGCTGAAGACATCTCTATTATTCCTAATACTGAATGTCCATCATCAAATCCCTTTTCTTCATCTCTCGCACTGAGCAGGGAAGGGTACTTTGAAGCAGCTAGAAAAGTAGCTGAACTCAAAGCAGAGTACCCACAGAAGTTCATTTCCAGTGATTTTGATACAGCTCTTGGATTTCTCTCACCTGAATCAGAAGCTGTAAAAAATGCAAAGAATAACAAACTCATTCGATGCAGCCTTGGATTGTCAGAGTTAACTATTCTCTACAACGGCGATGTAGTCCCGTGTCCTCTCATGCGGGATCAGGTCGTTGGCAACGTAATGGAGATACCTCTCTCAACAATTCCAGATACTCCCGAATTTGCTGTGTTCAAGAAATTGAGGAATATTACCATAGATGAAGCAAATGAGAAGTGTGCAGCATGTGAATGGAAGTACTTCTGCGGCGGAGGATGCAGAGGACAAGCCTACATTTTGTACCACGATCTTTTAGCACCTGATCCCAGAAAGTGCCTTCTCGCTAAAGGTGAGGGTCATGACTCAACCACCGCTTAAAACGCTGTACTGGTATGTCACAACTGCATGTAACCAACACTGCAAACACTGCTGGGTTAGTGCTGGCAAGAAAAAAGCTTTTGAATTGACTGCAGAACAATGGATACAGATTCTTGATGGTCTTATTGACATTGGACTCGAGAACGTGAAGATCACGGGAGGTGAACCATTATTACACTGGAAAAAGATCAAAAAGGTAATGGAATTCCTCACAGACCACCAAATTCGAATAAGAATGGAAACCAATGCAACCTTACTCTGTGGAGAGCACAGCCGTGACATTCTAACCTTTCTTCAAAATGAACACATTCAACGGGTAGCCATCAGTTTAGACAGTCACATCCCAGAACAGCACGACTACTTCCGAGAAATGAATGGAGCATTTGATAAGACTTTAAGAGGTTTAACTCTTTTGAAAGAGAATGAAATACCTTTTTCAGTTGTTACGGTACTGCATAGCAATAACTACACACACATTGAGGATATTATTGACTTTGTAGGCACAATTGATCCATGCCACCACCTTATAGATCTTATCATACCTGAAGGTCGATCAAAGGTCAACACACAGTACCAGCTCACTGCAGATTTTTATGTGGAGAAGCTGCCGCCATTGATAAAAAGAATCAAAAAGGAGAGAGGAAAGAAAGTGATATTTAATATTCCCCTTGCTATTTCCCCTCTGACAATAGATTTTGTGAGCTGTACTGTGGGCAAAGAAATCTGCGGCCTCTTGCCCAATGGTGACATTTCTATCTGCGGGGTAGGTATTGATAAAAAGGAGCTGACGCTGGGAAATGTACTCGAAGATGATATTGAGGATATATGGGTGAATTCTCCTGCTTTCCTTACGTTGAGAAAGAGCACTTTTGAGAGCAAAGGTATTTGCGGCAACTGCATCTTCGGCAAGTACTGTATGGGACACTGCAGAGCACTAACATATTCAGTGTATGGACAATTAGATGCACCATATCCTATATGCCAGAAACTATACGAAGAAGGGGTATTTCCTCAGAAGTACCTGATTGATCCAGAGAAAGATTGCGCTTTTCACAGATAATCCCGTCGAAGGTAGTTATTCTAAGTTTCCAAACTATCAGATCATCCATAACAGAAATTGATTTTCACTTTTCATTTTCTTCATAAGGTTGTCCAACTATTTGGTGTCCAAATCTGTTACACGTGTAACATTGTATAGTATATCAGTATTAGTCTTTTCTCTCTGGAACAGTAATGAATCAGTATGAAAACAAATAGTTCTATCACCGGAATCTAACAATCCCTTTTCACTTTGTACTCTTCTCACGAGGCACCATTCGACCAAATCTTACAACGTCTTTAGGAGGAATTTCATCTCTATCCAGCATCATTTCAAAAAACGTCAACATCCCGACTTGTTTTTCATAAGATTGGACCCTCCGGTAGATTCCATAGGAAGACGGAATACCACGAGTTCCTCGTGCAAGGTCCAGATAAATAGTGACCACTTCAGAAGCTGAGAGTCCCCTTGAGGGATCGAACAGCAAGGTGAACAATGGAATGTAAGACTTCTCCCAATCACACTCATCGAGTATTCTTACCCCGTGTTCTTCAACGAATTGGGGGTCATGAATCTGTTCGTCAAGTAATGTTCCTTTGAAAGGGAATGCTAGACTAAAATGAATACGAAGATTCTCACTTTCAAGAGGGAGCTTCTTTATGGAATCCAGTGCTTCTTCTATTGTGGAAGGAGTTTCTCCCGGCATTCCAAGTATATTGAACAACATAACACCTATATCTGCCCCCAATGTCTTCTCTGTAGTGTCAAAGACTGAAGCAATGTATTTCTGAGGATCACTGGTCTTGTTCATCATTCTAAGCATTTTAGGGCTCAAAGACTCTACTCCAAATCCTATGCTGGAACACCCTGCCTTTTTCATGAGAGTTAATACTTCATCGTTGAATTGGCCAATTCGAGCCAAAATCGTCCATTTGAACACACTAGACGTGATCTCATCTCGTCTCTCTGCAAGCTGTAAGCAGAAGTCTTTCACCCACCTTTGATTGAGCCCCCACAATGGATCACTGTACAAAAAGTAGAATGACTCTACAAATTGTGCAATGTAATTAGCAGCGTCAATGATTTCATCTACTGCAAAAGCAGCATCTTTTACTGTGTATGATCGTCTGAGCACTTTTTCCTGACAGAAGGAACAGTCATACGGACATCCTCTACTTGTTTCGATAATAAATACAGAATATTTTGGTATATATTTTTTTACCAGAGAATAGTCATAAACTGGAAGATCTTCAGGTTTAACTTTTATGTACTTTCTTTCTGAAGCACGGATTCTGCCGTTTTCCCTGTAAATTAAATTTGGAATAGTATTCATTGGAATCTTGCCACTACATGATGAATATAACTGTTCAGCTATGGGTTCAAAATCAGACAGCACAATAACATCGATAGCAGGTATCTTTTCCATGAGGTCACGTGCTTCTGAAGCGCCTTGGTAACCGCCAACAATAACGGTATGGTCTTCTGATATTTCTTTGGCTGCTTCTGCAACTCGCTGGGTGGTTATACATTCGAGTGAACTGGTGCATGAGATTCCTACAATATCATACCCACCTCGTGCAATATATTGTGCAATCTTTTCATGTCTTTTTCTCTTCTGTTCTTCTTTTAACGGAATTCCAAATTCAAGGGGAATATCGAGGTATTCAACATCTTCTCCCATTTTTTTTAAGACACTTCCCACAGCAAGCACAGATGATGGTACAAAAACCTGGATTGGAATGGCTGCACGAAAGACTAACCACGACTCGTTGTACAGGTTCTCCAAGTAGTTCAACTCTGGAGGCCACGGTCCTCTCAATGTCTTTTCTGCAAACTCTACTCCTGGCTTGACCAACAGCGTTTTCACTGAAACACCTGCATTACCTATACAGATAAGATTATAAAGCTTTCCATAGATAGAAGGTGTCAAGAATTCTAGTATGGAAGATTTAAATTTCTTTGAATGCCTATGAACCAAAGAATAATTAAGAAAGGGAAATAACTTGTTACACGTGTAACAAAAATGAGAGAAATACCCAAGATGTGACAACCTGTTAGGTTCAGCTTTGAAAAAAAATTATCTGAGAAGTTGATTCCGATACAGACTGTTCTTTTAGACTGAAATTGCATTCATCATTAGTAGAACCTACAATCTGTAGGTTACTGGAGTCATCGCAGGGGGAAGCTGATCAGCTATGAATCATATTCTGAGCTTCTCTTTCTGCGAGATATCCTCACAAAAGTACTCATGTTTATATTCTTCTCTTAAAGGTATAGCTTATGAAAAAGATAGTCTGCTTGGCACTTGTGGGATTGCTCACACTGTCCTTGTTTGCATCAGGAGGCAAAAACTCCTGGATGAACACTGCCCGTATTGCTGGAGGCGTTTTGTGGACTGATATGACAGATGAAGAAATGAAAGAAACAGTATATGAAATTCACGAAAGAGGCCAATCTGTCATTCTGACCTGGGTGCCGCATCCTTTGCTAGAAGACTGGTCTTCTCATTTGGAATTTCTTAGAAAAGCCTCACACTACATTCATGAAACCTATCCTGATCTGGCCTTAATCATCTACCAGGGACCTCTAGAAATTGTCACTCCTCACGTGGATTCAAATAGGGATGGAAAAGTAGATTCGGGAAAGCACAGCATCTACACAGATCATCCAGAATGGTTACAAGTTGGAATGGACGGCAGGAAGGCAGTTTTTTATGGAGATTATGCCTTCTGGATAGGTGAAACCGATGAGGATGTCTGGTTATGTCCTTCAGATCCAGAATACAGAGAATTAGTTAAATCTCACTTTTATGAATTGGCTCAAATAGGAATTGACGGCATCTGGATTGATATACCGAAGTTTCAGTGTGATTTTGGCGATTGGAATTCAAACTGGGCGTGCCACTGTGAGGACTGCCAGAAAAAATTCAAAGAAGACACAGGCCTCGAAATTCCAAAAACAATTGACTGGGACGCGAAACCCTGGAAAACCTGGGTATTATGGAGACAGCAGGTTATCGCCAACTTCATCAAAGAGTTGAACGATACAGCAAAATCAGTTAATCCAGACTGCAAAATAATTGTAGAACACTGGCACGGAATAGATGTAGAATCAGTGAGAGAGGCGTGGAGTCCCATCCTCTTGAGAGAGGTCACCGACTGTCTAGCCCACGAGTACCCTGCAGCGTCGTACCATCCTTCTACCTATGATTACTACAACTACTTGAGAGATGTAGCTTCCTACCTTTTCTACAGAGGACTTGGTAGAGAACACCCTTCGTGGATTTTAGCCTACTCTTCAGAGAAGAAAGGCCAGAAAATGCTGGCTGCCAGTGTGATAACTGCAGGGTGCAACTTCTACGATACTGATGTGCCAGACATGGATGGGACAGTGAACCTCACCCAACAAAAAGAGATCTTCCACTGGATTAAAGGTTACTCTTTGTACTACTACGATGCAGAACCCTGGGGGAATACAGGAGTATACTACTCCAAGGCTACTATGGACTTTTTGTATCACGAACAGTGGGGAGAAGGAGATTTCTACTGCGAATTCATGGGAGTATCCATGATGTTATTATCCTCTCACATTCCTTACAAGGTCATTTTCTCTTTAGATGATCTGGATGAATTCCACACAGTAATACTCCCGAATACAGCCTGTATGAGCGAAGAAGAAATTGGGAAAGTGAATCAATTTGTCACCAAAGGAGGAAATGTCATAGCTACTGGAGAAGCAGGGTTATACGATGAATGGGGGTATAGCCGATCTCAATCTCTTTTCCATCACAATGTCATCAGCATTCCAGACAGTGTGGGAGCGAACTACTACAGGGATGTTCAACCCTACTACCCATGGTGGGCACCTGAAGAGAGAGGGGACGGCGAGGAATTCAAATCTCACTTTCTCGCAATATTAGAACCCCTAAAAATCCCCGGAATATATGAAGTTGATACTCCAAAAGAGGTCATTGTTCTTCCCTTTGTAAATGAGAACACGCTCATTTTGAGAATCCTAAATCTGTCTGAAATTGCAGAAGGAGAACCCAGAACTCAAAAAGTGACTCTTACCATTTTATGGTCAGTCACCAATGGAAGGTTGTACCATTTTCTGTCTTCTTCTGTACCAATTGAGAACCCAGCAACGGTTGATGTTCATGATCATGCACTCTTAACTTTTAACGTGAGCGAACCTGTCACCATCGTGAGCAATTCATATGATAGGCCAGCAGCAGATTTGCTGACTACATTTCTGGAGAAAAATGGATTCTTTGTTGACATCAGTTCCAGTTGTCATTCGTGTATGGAACAAATAAGAGGAAGAACCCAGTTAGTAATTCTGGGCGGACACAAAGCGCTCGGCACGGGTGAATTAGTGGACATTTTGTTAACAGAAGAAGAAAAAGAGCTTTTAGAACAAAAAGGAGCACAGTACATCTTTGTCAAGGTTGATGCTTTTTCTGAAGGACAGATTGTTATTATTGTAGCAGGCAACGAGAGAGAGGACACTTATGGACTGGTAGAGAAAAGAGTTTTTGAGATTGTGCAGACTCTGGTGAGACCCGAAGCATATTACCTCAGATTCATGAGAATTTAGTTCTATCCTACATGGAACACTGAAAATTCTCGTTACAAATGGAAATTTCTTTTAATATCAGAAACCTACCATTTTTTCTACTTCACTATAATTTGTACAAAAATCTACATAGATGAAGCAAATGAGAGGTGCGCAGCTTGTGAGTGGCGAAATTTCTGCGGCGGAAGATGCAGAGGACAAGCCTACATGTTGTACCACGATCTCTTGGCACCTGATCCCAGAAAGCGCATGCTGGCTGAACGTGATGTTAATGACTGAACCACCATTAAGAACAGTGTACTGGTATGTCACCAGCGCATGCAACCAACATTGTAGGCATCGCTGGATAGATGCTGGTACAAAGAGAGGGTCTGAATTATCCACGGAGCAGTTGATATAGATCTTTGATAAGATTGTGGATATGGGTCTCGATAACGTAAAAATCACTGGTGGTGAACCGTTTTTGCGATGGAAAAAAATCAGGGACGTACTCGATTTTCTTGCAGACCATCAGATTCGGATGTGAATTGAAACTAATAGAACGCTCATTTGTGGGAGCATAGCCGTGGCATTTTGACCTTTCTTCAAAATGAAACTATCATACGGGTGGCAGTGAGTTTGGACAGCCACATACCAGAACAGCATAATGAATTCCGGGAAATAGATGGAACATTCAAAAAAACTATTAAAACCTTGGACTTTCTAAGAGAGAATGAAATATCTTTTTCAGTCATTACAGTACCGCACAGAGAGAACTGCTCGTACATTGAGGATATTATCGACTATTCTTTCTGAAACAAATGTGGTATGGATTGCTCTGATACTTTCCCAACTGATCTGCTGAGGTCATGTCATCTCTCATCGATATGAACAAGGTCTTGAGATATTTTTTTTGCGTTCCTTACTGGCATCTTAGATATGTAATCAAAAGGGTTAGAGGACATAGTGGGGTCGAGGGCATGGAGGACTTGAGCTGGTACAGGAACCTTAAGGTAGTTCTTGACAAAATACAACCCACGAACCACAGGTTTTTCTGTTCTGTAAGTTCTGGAACTCCGAATCAGGTACTTCCAATTGATCTTCTTATAGTGTTTTATGACTTCTGCAATATCGCAACACCATCTCAGCTGCAAACTGTCCAGAGTATGCTTATGTAAGTGGAGACACAGGTGCTGTAGCAAGTCTTCAGGAGCAAACACTAGTGTTTCGTATTGAGCTATTGTGGTCGGTTGAGCATTCTCCCAGAATATGTTGATGTCAACTCTAAAAAGACTTGAACGTGGGTGAATGTGCCAGTGAACCTCAAGCATGATCTTTTTTTTTGGATTCTCAAGTCCTATTTGCTGGTCTTCACACAGGTTAATCCACTTCGGCATGTGCCATTCTGTGGGAAATACATCAGAAGGTCGGTACATGAGTTGGGACAATTTTTCCTGGACTTTTTGGAGATCTTCGTTCCTTATCAGCAGATCAATGTCATTGAAAGGTCTTAACCCAATGTTCTTGTAAATGATCTCTGCCAGGAAAATTCCTTTCAAGCAAATGACATGAATTCCAGCATCTTTAAGAACTCTCAAAACCCTGCCTAGTTCATAGTAAAAAACCATATTCTTACCAACAGTTTCTAAATATTTTTTTCCTAACTGTTTTATGACGTTCTCAGGCACATCTTTTCCTTCAACGCTGCGCAGGTTCCAATACAGCAGTGGTGAAATACAATGCACGGTAGAACTTTCAACGATGTACTCCCAATCCAGCCCCTGATTCAGTATATCTTTGAGCCTAGATGCAGTATCTTCATTCATGGCTGTCCTTGCACAGTACAGGAGGAGTCTATCTTCAGATGACAGGCTTGAATAGTCCACCCATCTTTTTTGGTTTTGACATAAAAAGGTTATCCCAAGGAAGTTGTTCACTCATCTGGTTTCAACTTTGTTACACGTGTAACAGTGGATCAAACCTTTTTTCTTCAAAAATGGACAACAAAGAGATTCATGAGATCAGAGGGATATAACACCAGAAAATTTGACAATCTTCACGGAGGCTTCATGGATAATTTTCTACAGAGCTATCCTATGCCACTGCAGGCAGCTTGATCATCTAACAACGAGTCAATGAATGTCTTTTTTCAGGACAACTCATCCTTAATTTGTTGACTTTTCTCACGAAATCTACGACACGCTCATCTGGAGCAAAGCCCAATTTGTAACAGGGAATTTTTTTAGCCAATTTGGAGAGAAAATCCATAGTGAACTGCATGCCTGACACATCCCATGCAGGGCAAAACGTATGGGGCAGCATGTCCGACAAAGAGCACTTTTCCTGTACGAGAGTGTTTATTTGTGCATGCTCTATGAAGTAAATACCCTCCAAGGGGCACATGTCCTGAGAAGAGAGCTGAAAATCACTAACCAAAGGAGTTCCATATACCCAGAAGCGTTCTTCTCTTTTTCGAACAATGACAGCATCTTCACTTAAAATAGTGCCCCTGTCTTTCCACAGCGCAGCCAATGTGCTCTTTCCAGCGCCCGAGACCCCTGCAAAAAGCATGCCTCCCCCATTATCATTGATACCTGAAGCGTGTACCATCACCCCCAACCCCCATGACAAAATACTAACAATTACAAATCGAAATAGTAGACGTGTCAATGGATGGAAGTATTGCTGATTTCTCGGTGATTTAGCATATACATCCACCGATTTTAGATGAGGACTTATTTTCACCACTGTACCTGGAGGAGTACCAGTCATTCCTGGCATGTGAAAGAGTATGATGAACCCTTGATCGCTGCGATATGCAGTTATACTGCTGGAACTGAAACCCTTCTCCTCCAGTAAAAGGTGCGGTGCATCACAGTCCCACACATGGAGAAATGCTTCTGCTTTTTCATCAGTGGCGAAGCGGTGATAGTTATCAGGGAAATACAATTCCTTGTCGGAATGGGAAATGATTTCTATATTGATTCCTCCAATGGCTACTTTTGGATGTTCACCTTGCATTGTAGTTCACCTCTATAACAATTTCTGCATGCAGAACAAACCTCTTGAAGAACATTTCTGTGTCTCTCTTAAAAGTTTTGCTCTCAACATTGTACTTGTTCCAGAAATTGTTGTGGTAACGTGATCCTTCAAATTATTGCTGCAAGAGGGCGAACAAAAGAATCTCAGCTATGTTCTTCAATGAACACATTCTGTTCTACTTTTGACACAGAATCTTTAAATAGGTAAGACAAAAACGAATTCATGGATCAGAGAATGGCAAAGCACAGTCCTCGTGCCAGAGACGTGAACCATTCTAACGTTTTGCAAAGGGAACATAGGGCGGTTGAAGAAGGAACTGGTTCTGCAGTGACCAGAGACTTCTACTGCCATAGATGTTCATGTAAGGTGACAGAGTATGCACATGCAGATGGCCGCGCAGAAGAGCTGGCAGACGTTGCCCTCTACCTGTGCCGTACCTGCGCTGCAGAAGCACAGAGAAAGGGCACTGAAACTGTAGGGGAATACAGAATCCTCCAGAGGCTTGGCAGGGGCGGCATATCTGTTGTTTACAAAGCTTGGCATGCCCCCACTTGTCGGCTTGTTGCCTTAAAGAAAGTAGTACCTGAATCCTCATCTCGTGAAGGGGCAGAGGAGGTTTTTCAGAAGGAGGTAAAGGTGATGCAAACCCTAATCCACCCACATATTGTTCGCCTCATAGACTATAGAATGGTTGAGAAACCATACTATCTTGTCTATGAATATCTGCCAAATGGAGACTTGTACACATATGTCCAAAAACATACTGTGTCCGTTACTGATATATGCAGGATATTCTGTCAGGTTCTAGAAGGACTGGAATACATGCACAGGAAGGGGATTGTTCACCGTGATGTAAAACCTCACAATATACTTCTCACACTGGACAAAAAGGCCAAACTTGGTGATTTCAGTTGTGTTAAGAACTTGCATGAAGATGGAATATTAAAAGGTGATCATGGCGGTCTCCCTTTTCTGACTCCTGAGGAAATATTGAATCACGATTACGTCAAGTCGTCGACAGATGTATATGCTGTGGGGGTGAGTCTTTACTATATCCTTACAGATACATTCCCTTTTCATTTTGCATCTCCAGAAGAAATTATCAAAGCTTTCCTGATAAAGAAAAAACCAAAAGATCCTATTGATATGGTACTCCAGCACAAGAAAGAGCTGGAGTCTGAATTGAGGAGGGTTATTGGAAATTCGATCCTGAGAGAGGACCGAATTCTCATACAGTCTTACAGAAAAGACATTCCCGCCACATTGGCCGCAATCATTGACAAATCAGTAGCAAAGAATGAAGAAAATAGATTTAAATCTGCGCAGGAAATGAGAGAAGCCTTGGTATTATATCTAACTGATGAATGCGCATCTATGAAAAGGAGTTGAAGATGAGAAATGCCGATTGCAGGGCAAGTTTTCGAGATAATCTGAGGTAAAAATATTCAGTTTTTATATTAAATTATATTGATTTAAGATCTAAAATGAAATTGACCGAAATATTTAAATAACTCAAATAAAAAGTCAAATAAAAAGGAGGTGGAAACACATGTATAGTCCCCCCATGATGAAAGACCTCGTCTCTCTTGATCTAATGTGCAACTCCTGTGGAACAGGCGACATTGAACCTGGTGTTCGTCACATTCCCTGCTATTCCGGAGGAGGCTGACCAAAGGAGGCTGACCAAAGGAGGCTGACCAAAGGAGGCTGAGAGACTTATCATTTGGAGCAGCATTGATTGGAATGCATCTGTCCCAGCAGCACTGAAATTATTGCTAGAGAAATCCAGATGAAAACAGAAAGGCCGAAAAGAAGATGTTCTTACATTCTTGAGAGAATTGCAGGAACATGATCGGATAGTAGGTTGAGCGAACTATGATATTGAGCAGAGTGAATGCGAGAATATTCAGATCGTATCTTGAGTGTATACTAAGGAGATGGTGTTGATGAGAACAATCGTATGGGAGGTAACTGTCAGATGCAACCTACGATGCAAACACTGTTTCTTGTATAACGAGCTTGAATCCCCCTCTACAGAGCCTGTGCATGAATTGAGCACAGAGCATTGCCTAAGAGTTGTGGAGCAATTTGAAGAAGCTAACGTTTTTCAGGTTAGTATTTTGGGGGGTGAGCCCTTCTGCAGGCCCGATATCATGGTTATCCTCCAGCATCTGGGAGAGAAACGATTCTGGACCACTGTTGAAACTAATGGTACTCTCATAGACAGAGATACTGCACGAGATCTGGCAGACACAGGGATAAAGAGGATAAATGTGAGCCTGGAAGGCCCAGATGCCAAAATAAATGATGCAATCCGTGGTAAAGGATCATTTCAAAAGGCAGTTCAAGGGATTAAATGCCTTCGAGAATTCGGCATACCATTTTGCATTGGAATGACAGTTAACAAGTTAAATTACCAAGAGATAGAAAGAATGGCTGTTTTCTGTTCAAACATTGGCGCTGAATTTGCCAGTTTCGGGCTTTATGACGAATTCCCGCCAACTCCTTTTTCCGCGTCTTTGAGCCTTGGCAGAGAAGAGATCCTGGTTGCAGCCAGAGATGTGAGCAAAATCAAAGAAGATTTCCCAAAAGGATTCATTTCCAGTAATATTAACCGGAATTTAGCATTTTTCGCACCTGGGCCAAAAACTCCCATCAAAGATGAGAGATTCATCCGTTGTGGTCTTTGGTCAAAGCATTTGAGCATTCTCAGCAATGGCAATGTGGTTCCCTGTACCTATATGCGTAACATAGCACTCGGCAATATAATGGAAACTCACCTATCAGAAATACCGGAGTTGCCTGCGTTCAGGAAATTCAAAGAACTCTTGAGTATCACTGTGAATGAAGCAAATGAAAAGTGCGCAGCATGTGAATGGAAGTACCTCTGCGGCGGAGGATGCAGAGGACAAGCGTATTTAAAATATGGCAGTATATTAGCTCCCGATGCCCGAAAATGTCTTCTCGCTCGAGGTGAGATATGTGACTGAGCCACCTCTTAAACAGTGTGCCGTCATGTTACCCGTGTATGTAACCAACGCTGCAAACACTGCCAGATAGATGCTGGCATCAAAAGACATCCCGAATTAGACACAGAAAAGTGGCTGCACATCGAAAAAATGTAAATATGGGCCTGGAAAAAATGAAAATCACGGGCAGTGAACCACTCTTACATTGATTGTTTCTCTTTCTGAAATACTTGGTATAGCTAAGGAAGCAAATACTCGTAGATAGGTACCATGGCAAGGTCACTCTCAAAGGCACAGATAAGTTGGTCTTTTAGCTCTTCTTTGTTCGTCCACAATGTGAGAGCGAGCCATCTTTTGACTTTTCGCCAGACCTGTTCTGTTGGGTTCAATTCAGGACTG
>Ga0209636_10000399_pt1 | contig 41453 bp, 35 predicted proteins | sample DeeMarSWOR152_54_FD_187464 | JGI IMG/M metagenome (GOLD analysis project Ga0209636, IMG submission 187464) | Marine sediment microbial communities from White Oak River estuary, North Carolina - WOR-1-52-54 (SPAdes) (version 2) | ecosystem: Environmental > Aquatic > Marine > Intertidal zone >... | reverse complement strand
CCCACCTTCATGAGCAATAGATTTGGCTCAGTACTATGCCTTCCAGTAGCCGGGAAGATAACAACGGTTGAGAAATCCAGCAAAGTGGCAGGGACAATTGCACTACTACTGAGACATATGGGTGTTCATATAAATTATGCTCCTGTCTGTGATCTCTCCTTGAATCGGGATATTATCGGCTATCGTTCCTTTGGAAGCGATATTGAGCAGGTTTCGGTCCTCGCACAGGCGTTTATAGAAACTACTCAGGCCAATGGCATTGTTGCAACTGCAAAACACTTTCCAGGTCATGGGAGCGTTGAAGGGGATACTCATAAAGAGCTGGTGTTTATTGAGGGTGAACCTCTTGAATTACCGGTTTTCCGCCATGTAATTCAGATGGGTGTTATTTCTATTATGGTTGGTCACGTCGGCATTAGGAATCATGAGAAATATGATACAGAGGGAAGGCCTTCAACAATCTCTAAAAATATAGTCGAGGACCTTTTAAAAAATGAGCTTGGCTTCAAGGGAATCGTTGTGACTGATGCGATGAAGATGAATGCTGTGGAGTCATTCTCCATGTCCTGTTATGAAGCGGCCCGTGCGGGATGTGACATGATTTTGATGCCCAGGAACGAATTGGGCTTTATACAGAAGGTGCACAGGGAAATTCAGGAAGATGAGGATTTCAGAAATCAGATAATGAAATCTGTAAAAAAAATAGTCCGTTTAAAGGTGTGTCTTGGATTGGTTAACGGTGAAATTGAGGGGAGGGGGAAATCTGAGTAAATGCCCACTATAAGATGTTTCAGATTTCACGTTCCAAATGTCGATAAATACAGAAAGGACCTCGAACCAAAGTACTAGGATCTAATCTAAAATGATCAATGAAGTTGAACGTCTGAAGGAGATAATTCGTCTTGATACCGAGCTCTCCACCGTCAAGGACCTTGATATACTTCTTGAAAGTATACTCACTGAGGCGAGAAAAATAACGAGCGCAGATGCAGGATCGATATACATAAAGGACGACGAGGATCTTATATTCAGTTACGCTCAGAATGACACAATGCAGAAAAAGCTGCCACCGGGTCAGAAGCTCATCTACCTGACCTTTAGGGTAAGAATAAACACAAAATCAATTGCCGGTTATGTTGCCTCAACTGGAGAGACGCTCTGCATTCCCAATGTATATAAAATCCCCACTCAATCTCCCTATCATTTCGATTCCAGCTACGATCGGGTATCGAATTATAAAACAACCTCGACGCTGACTGTACCCATGAAAACGAACAGGGGTGAGATAATCGGTGTTCTACAGCTCATAAACAAGAACGATGAAGTGGGTGAGGTAGTATCCTTCGACTCGGAAGATGAAATAGTATGCCTTCATTTTGCAAGCACTGCAAGCATGGCGTTGCAGAGGGCCCTGTTGACGCGTGCCCTGCTGCTGAGGATGATTGCCATGGCTAAGCTCCGCGACCCCATGGAGACAGGGCCCCATGTCAACAGGGTGGCCGCCTATGCGACAGAGATCTATGAAAGATGGGCCAAGGACAGGAATATACCGCCGGAGGAAATAAATAAGACCCGTGATGTTCTAAGAATGGCCGCCATGGTTCATGATGTGGGAAAAGTTGCGATTTCTGACATGATCCTGAAAAAGCCGGGCGTGCTTACGAAGAAAGAACGCCAGATCATGAAAGGCCACACCCATCTCGGGGCGCGGCTTTTCTTTGACAAACAGTCCGAGTTTGATGAAGTTGCTGTTCAGGCTGCATTGAGGCATCATGAAAACTGGGATGGCACAGGATATCCGGGTCACATAGATGTGGAAACAGGCCAGCCGAATAAAACAGATGATAATGGCAATGCTATTCCCTTTAAGGGAGAAGAAATACCCATTATTGGAAGGATTGTGGCACTCGCCGATGTGTATGATGCGCTGCTGTCTAAGCGAGCCTATAAGGATGCCTGGGATGAAGAGTCAGTCCTTGCTGAAATTAAAAAGCTTTCCGGCAAGAAGTTTGATCCCGATGTTGTAAAGGCATTTTTTAAGAGCATCGATGTGCTTAAATCAATTGCTACCCGTTATCCTGATATTGAGTAATTCCGTATTCTTTCTATCCCCCTTATCACAGACTCCAGTGTGTGTCGTGAATGTATTTCCAAGGTGTGAAGGAGCTGCCCTCCAAACTGCCTGAGTAAAGCTGGAAAATTCAACAATCCATCCCCTGGAGGGAGATGATCGTTGAGCTGAGGGTCAACATCATGGAGATGAGTGCCAACGCATTTTGCACCAAGTAGGTTCTGCCAGATATTTTGCGGGACAAAGCCAAGTTTTTCTAGGATATATGTGTGTCCCACATCGTGCCAGTAACCGAGATTGGGGGGGTGGACATAGTCAAATATATACTGCGCTTCATCAGGTAGGGGTACCTCGTAGTAATTTACACGAGTTTCAATACAAAAAATCACCTCAGGAAAGCTCCTGCAGAGATACCGAAGGTCGTTAATGAGATTGGGAAGGAATCCTTTATTCAGTTCTTTCCGTCGTTCCACAATGGCGCTTTTCATCTGTTCAAGCCGGGTGCTCCAGCCCTCCCTGAGGAGAGTTTCTTTGTACCCTAAAAAATCCATCCTTAATGCCTGGTCTTCAACCTTCCCCGTGTGAATTATAACGGCCGTCGCACCGAGTTGAGTAGCCCACTCCGCTGTGAGAGCCACCTGTTCAATGTCGTAATTCCGAAGACTACTGTTTGAGCTTATGAAATATGGAGTATAGTAGGGGTCTCTAGAGGTTTTATGAGGCCCTGCTGATGCATGAATTGATGTGATAGGTGTTCCTGATTTAAGGACTAACTTCTCCAATGAAGAGAAGAAGGCTGGATCCCCTTTTGTACCGACCTCGAGGGTGTCTATGTAGGGTAAAATGGCCTCGAGCCTTGAAATATCGCCATCAATCCAGGATGTGGAAAACGCTACTCTCATGTGGTCCTTTTTTATCAGTTTTTAGAAAAACACTGTATATACTTTAAAAGTAATGCTTCTGATCGAATAAAGCACCTGTTATGAACCAAATCTAAAAATAGTTTGACTCATTTGTAATTCATGATAATCTTAGGGCAAAATTAGCGCCTGCGCGAGGTATGGTTCCTGTAGACGCCGTGAGGTGGTAATCTTTAACGATTCCACTAATCAAAAAAATCCAGATATAAGGAGAAGTCATTATGACTGACCTCGAACAAAGAGCAATCAATACTATTCGGTTCTTATCGATCGATGCGATTCAAAAGGCAAATTCTGGGCATCCCGGTCTTCCGATGGGTGCGGCACCCATGGCATACGTACTCTGGAAAGAGTTTTTAAAACACAACCCAAAAAATCCTGTGTGGCCTGATCGTGATAGATTCGTTCTTTCGGGAGGGCACGGATCAATGCTCCTCTATTCACTGCTTCATTTGACAGGTTATGATGATATGACGCTGGAACAGATCAAATCCTTCAGGCAATATGGGAGCATAACTCCAGGGCACCCTGAGAGCCATATGACTCCAGGTGTAGAGGCAACCACCGGACCGTTGGGACAGGGAATCAGTAACTCTGTTGGAATGGCGATTGCCGAACGATTTTTAGCCCACACTTTCAATCGCGATAATTTCAGGATCGTTGATCATTATACCTATGCTCTTGTAAGCGATGGCGACTTGATGGAAGGCGTCGCGTCTGAGGCGGCATCTTTGGCAGGGCATCTGAAGCTTGGAAAACTTATTGTGCTCTACGATGACAATAAGATATCCCTTGCAGCGCCTACGTCAGTGACCTTTACAGAAGATGTGAAAGGTCGATTCAGAAGCTACGGTTGGCAGGTGCTCAGTGTTGAGGACGGAAATACGGATCTTGAGGCCATACGGAAGGTACTGAAGGAGGCGACCACGGATACCGGGCATCCAACTCTCATAGCAGTTCGGACGACGATTGGATATGGAAGCCCAAACAAGGCGAATACATCCGGGGTTCATGGGTCACCCCTAGGACCTGATGAAGTAAAAGCGACAAGGGAGAACCTCAGGTGGCCTCTTGAGCCAGAGTTTTACATTTCTGATGATGTGCTTGAGCATTACAGGTCAGCGGTTGAGGCTGGAAAAGAGTGGGAAGAGGACTGGAACCACCAGTTTGGAGAGTACAAAAAGAAATATCCGGACCTTGCAAAAATATGGGATATGGTATGGGCCAAGCAACTACCCGAGGAATGGGTAAAAACCCTCCCGGTGTATGCTGAAAGTGATGGAGCTCAGCCAACAAGAAAGGTATCTGGAGCGGTCATTAATGCAGCTGTAAAGGTGATTCCGAACCTCATTGGCGGGTCTGCAGACCTCGCGCCGTCAACAAATACCTATATGAAAGACATCGATGAACAGCAATCAGCCACACCGGGTGGCCGGAATATACGGTTCGGTGTCCGGGAGCATGCTATGGGAGCTGCTGTTAACGGTATGGCATATCATGGAGGTGTGATACCCTTTGGCGGAACATTTTTGACCTTCTCTGACTATATGCGGGGCTCGGTACGTATTTCGGCACTGGCAAGCCTTCATACGATCTGGGTCTATACGCATGACAGTGTATGGCTCGGAGAGGATGGTCCGACTCATCAATCAGTTGAGCATATCGCTGCTCTGCGAGCGATACCGAACCTGGTGGTGATTCGCCCTGCCGATGCCAACGAGACGGTTGAAGCGTGGAAGATTGCATTAACCCATACCGATGGTCCTGTTGCGCTGATTTTGTCGAGACAGAGCCTGCCAATAATTGACCGAAACAGGTATGCGAAGGCTGAGAACCTTGCAAAGGGGGCCTATGTGCTGTCAGATCCCGATGATGGCAAGCCGGACGTGATCCTTATAGCGAGCGGGTCAGAGGTGTCTCTGGCGATGGAGGGAAAGAAGCTCCTGGATCAGAGAAGGATCAAAGCACGAATCGTTTCGATGCCGAGCTGGGAGTTATTCGAGCTGCAGCCGCAAAAATACAGAGATGAAGTGCTACCACCATTAATTAAGGCACGGGTTGCTATTGAAGCAGGCGTGGGCATGGGATGGCACAAGTATGCTGGTGACAAGGGAAGAATAATTTCCCATGAGCGGTTTGGTGTTTCAGCGCCCTATAAAGTGCTTCTGGAAAAGTTCGGTTTTACCGCCCAACGAGTGGCTGATGAAGCTGAAAAGGCCATCGAGGACTCTTCATAAGAAAATCCAAATATTAAAAGATTTTTTCTTCTTAGTGGATAAAAAAGAGGTACCATCGCAATGATGAAAAAGGGGGTGCTCGAAAAAATATATGCAGCAGCGAGCATTCAACGATGGAATGATCATGTGCGTCCTGTTGAGCTCACAGAACTTGATAAACAGGCGCACAAGCTAGTGATAGCTTACATCATAGGGAAGTTTGAGGAGCTCCACCATCAGGACTTCAACTGGTTACTGCTTATCGAAGGTGGAATATTTGAATTTTTACACAGAGTCGTGCTTACAGATATCAAGCCACCGGTATTTCACAAAATGATGGAAAAAAAGGGGAGAGAGCTCAATGAATATGTGTTTACGAGTATCGAACCTGATATAAGCGACATTAAAGGCGGATTTAAGGAGCGATTTTTTAAATTCCTTTTTGATCCACACTACGCTTTTACGGAAAAAAGAATTCTCAGCGCTGCCCATTATCTCGCAACAAACTGGGAGTTTAGAATACTATACCAGTTGAACAGATTTTTCAAGGGGATAGAAAGAACAAAAGAAGAAATTGAAAACCAGCTTGAGGACTACTATGACCTGATCGGAGTTCAGCTCATTTCCCTTCAGAAAAAGTCATTTGGGTTTATAGACCTCTGCGGTCAATTGAGGTTTCAGAAGCGGTGGTCTGGAACACCGCGGGTACCTCTCACTTCGGTTCTTGGCCACATGCTGATTGTGGCTGTGCTCTCACTGCTCTGTTCCTTTGAAGCTGATGCCTGCGAAAAACGGTTGTATAATAATTTTTATGCAGGCCTCTATCATGATCTCCCAGAGGTATTGACCAGGGATATTATATCACCTGTTAAAAGATCTGTGTCAGGTCTTGAAATAATAATAAAGGAGTACGAGAAAAAACAGGCGGAAGAGGTTCTACTGCCTCTTATTCACCCTCAGGTCCGTGAAGAGATCATGTATTTTACTGAAGATGAATTTGTGAACAAGATCAAAGATAATGGAAAGGTATTGAAAGGCATATCGGATGAGGAGATGAGCAAACGCTACAATAAAGAAGAGTATTCTCCACTTGACGGCTCCATAATAAAGATCTGCGATGAGCTTGCAGCCTTTATCGAGGCACGGCTTTCAATTCAGTATGGCATCAGATCGCCCTCACTATTGGAAGCAGCAGAGCAAATCTATGGCTCATACGGGGGGAAGAGAATTGGAGGGATTGATTTTGGTGTATTATTCGACTATTTCAAGTAAATGGGGTTGGTATGAAATAATGTTCGAGAAAGTGAAGCTCTATGAAGAACTTCTAAGTGATAGTTGGATGAATTATTATGTTGGATTTTGAAAAGTTATTTTTCGGTTTTTATCTGGATATATATTTAACAGCACTACTCCTGTGATTATTGTACAACCACACCAATTGGAAGGGCATCTTCTTTAAAACCCAGTTCTGGATATCTATGAAAATGACTCCTGAGCTCGATAAATTCATCACTCAACGATTTTACTTCTTCAGATACCTGAATATTCTTCATATTCTGTCTCATATCTTCGATCCTCTTCAGTATCTAATCCATTAAATATAATAAAAACCTGTTCGAATGTGGCATTTTATTCTGTTTTTAGGGATGAAATGATCGTCACGTTTGCTGGAGAGCTCTGCGGATAAAAAACAAAGAATAGTTTTTTTGATTTCCTCCTTATTAAAAGAGAAAAATATCCGAAACTTAGATTAAGATCACCAGGAAAGGAAAGCCATGCAAAAAACCATGAAAGAACTCGTAGACGTACTCGATCGGCTCATCCAATATCACAGAGAGCTGCTCGGAGTAGAGCAGAAAAAGCTTTCTTCAATTGTCGATCAGGACTGGGAAGAGCTCGAACTCCTCCTGCTCAAAAGCAGAAAAATTCTTACGGATATAGAGGCTGCTGAGAAACGGAGAATGAGCATTATCCAAGAGTTATGTGGAAAAGAGGATGTAAGATTATCGGAGGTGGAGAAAGAGATTCCCAGTGATCTCGCACCACGGATTCGTAACTGCGGCAACAAACTTGTGGAATCGATTCAGCGCCAGAGGAGCATGAATGAAAAGATTGAACGACTTTTAAAGAGCAGCCTTGAGATTGTTAACTTCTCCCTCTCCCTTTTTACCTGCCCCGGAGCACAGGGAAGAACCTACTCGGGAAAGGGCGAGGAAAAGGGGAATGGAGAAAAGTGCTCATCTTTCGTTTTTGACATAAAAGCATAGCGGGGAAAGAATATGGAATCAACATTTGCAGGTATAGAGCTCGGGAAAAGAGGCCTTATTACCCATCAGGCAGCCCTTCACGTCACGGGACACAACGTAGCAAATGCAGAAACAGAGGGGTATTCCCGACAGCAAGTTACCCTTGAGGTGTTTGATCCTCTCTATATACCCGGTTTGACTAGGGAGCTCACCCCCGGACAGATCGGGCAGGGAGTGCAGGTAGAAAAGATTCTCCGAGCCAGGGATATGCTCCTGGAAGACAGGATACTGAGTGAGAGCAATGGACTTTCCTACTGGAAGGGTTTGAACGACTGGATCTACCAGGTTGAGCTGGTTCATAATGAGCCTACTGATAAGAGCATAATGCACGTGCTTGACAAGTTCTGGTCAGCGTGGCAGGAGCTTGCGAACAATCCTGAGGAGGTCGGTACGCGTGAGGCAGTGAGGGAGTATGGCGGCGCTCTTGCGTATCATATTAATTCAACTTATGGAGCGCTCAAGGCAATACGTGACAACATAGAAAAGACAATCGAGGTCCGGGTCGAAGAGATAAATACCATTGCCAAGCAGATCGCTCACCTGAACGGAGAGATCCTCAGATCGGAAGCAGCCGGTGACAACCCGAACGATCTGTGGGACAAGAGGGACCTGCTCGTTGAAAAGCTCGCAGGATATGTTGACATCCATATAGGGAGGAGCGACAGGGATGAGTTTTTTGTGTACATCGGCGGAAAACATCTTGTTCAGGGTAAACATTTTGAACAGCTTGCTCTCAGAAAGAATCCTGAAAACGAAGGATACTCAGATGTGCTCTGGAAGGAAGATGACTCTTTTTTGAAGTTGAAGTTAGGAGAGTTAAAGGCTCTCCTGGATGCCCGGGATATCGAGCTCAAAGAACAAATTGATGCACTCGATACTTTTACAGTTAATCTAATTGATATGGTAAACGGCATACATAGAAGAGGGTTTGGCCTCAATCTGAGAACAGGGTTGGATTTCTTCGAGGAACTTCCGATCTCCGTAAATCTGCTCGGGGACCATGATTTCAACCGAGATGGACTTGTTGACGGCACTGCCATTTTCAGAATCACCGGTACTCAGAATGTAAATCCTGATGATGTGGTGGGACTTGCGGGTACGATTACCCTTAACAATGGTATCACCGTTGAATACACTGATACCGATACGGTGGCAGATATGATCACGCGGGTAAATAATTCTGGTGCAGACGTGAAGCTCTATGTGAATAGTGATGGCAGACTCGTTGTACGCTCAGACACTCCCAATTTTTACATATCCCATCTCGAGGATTCAGAAAATTTTCTTGTTCAGTATTCGGGGATTCTACGCGGCTCAGGACAGGCAGCTGCCTTCGACTACTCTCAGTCGGAAATGGCACAAAACATATCGGAAGATTTCATGGTAATGCAAAAGTTACATCCGTCCTCATGGATACAGCTTTCCGATGGGATAATGAATGAAGTTGAATCCATTGCCGCGGCCAAAGGAACAGACACAGACGGCGACGGTATTCCTAACCTTTCTGATGGGGCGGGAAACGGAGACAATGCCCTGAAGATTGCAGGATTGCGCTTCGACAGGGTGATGATCGGGGGAAGCAGTACGATAAACGAGTACTATCAAGCTCTAATAGCACGTACAGGGCTCAAAGGGGAGGTAGCTGAGAACGAGAGCACGAATCGGGGATTGATTGTCGAGAACCTGAAAAACCTGCGCAAATCCATATCCGGAGTGAACATTGATGAAGAGCTCGTGAACCTGGTGAAGTTTCAGCACGGCTATGCTGCTGCTGCACGATTCGTCACAGAGATGAACCGAATGCTCGATGTACTCATAAATAGAATGCTGTAGCAGGCCTTTATAATATTTTCTGAGTTCTTTACTAGGCCTTTATGGTCGTTTCTGGAAGGAGGAAAGTGAGCAAATGAGAGTGACTTCAGGCATGATGGGGGACAACCTCATCAATATCACAAAGAGAAATATGGAAAAGATGATAAAAGTCCAGGGTGATGTTTCTACAGGCAAGCGAAACAGAGTTCCCCGGGAAAATCCCGTAGAGGTAAGCCATTCTATTATCTATAATCGAGTGCTTTTCGAGCTTGAGCAGTTTGAGCGCAATATTCAAGACGGAAGGGCGCGGTTAAGAACCGCAGATAGTGCCCTTGCCTCTGCCACCGATATACTCCAGAGGATTCGCGAGCTTGGGGTGCAGGGAGCAAACGGTGTGTATTCCAAAGAGGACAGGGCCTTAATTGCGACGGAAATCGAGCAGCTCCTTGGAGAGCTTGTGACCATTGCAAACACAAAATTCAAGGGAAAGGCTCTCTTTGGAGGGAACGATACCCTTGAGGACCCCTTTAAAGTGACGCGGACGTATTCAAAATATGCAGGCAGAACGGTGATCGATCATGTCGAGTATTATGGTGATATGGGAAAGATGAACAGGGAGATTGAGCAGGGTTCCATCCTGGCGGTAAATGCCCCTGGAAACGAAGTGTTCTGGGCGGAGACCTCCTCCCTTTTCTCTAGTGTTGATGCAACGAATTACGTGGTACCTGAAGATTCTACCTCAAGGATCAACGGGGTTCGCATCAATTTCAAAGCCGGAGACAACATCGAAATAATCGTAAACCGGATAAACAGTGCGGATATACCGGTCCGGGCCTCTGTAAACCGTATGAACGGGGGTATTATCCTTGAAACCTCATCAGCCAGGGATATCTGGGTTGAAGACATAGAAGGGAGTACTGTAATGCAGGATATTGGAGTGATCTCCGGTGGTAATCCTCCAAAGAACATCTCTCCCACTGCCCGTTTTTTTGGCGGAACGATTTTCGATATGGTGATGAGGCTGAGAGATTCTCTCTATATGAACGATGCGGAGGATGCAGGGAGCAGAGCCCTTGGAGGAATGGATCTTGCGTTGGAAAACCTCCTTAAATATAGGGCTGAGCTTGGGGCAAAAGAAAACAGGCTCGAGATGACGCAGGCGCGCATTTTGCACGAGCGGACAGACATAGAGGAAATTCTCTCAAAGAACGAGGATGTTGACATTGCTGAAACAATCACTAAGCTCCGTATGCTCGAGGTTGCTCATAGAGCAGCACTCGGGGTTTCAGCACGGATCATTCAGCCAACTCTATTGGACTTTTTAAGATAAAGAGCATTATTTTAGTATAAGGAGTATTTGATGAAGATCAAAACCAAACCCTATGGAGAAATTGAGGTCGAAGAGCGACAGAGGATCCACTTTCCCGACGGAATAATCGGGTTTGAGGGAATCAATTACTACTATCTGATAGATTCCCGTGAGGGCCCATTCTACTGGCTCCAGTCTGAGGAGTTTACCGAGCTCGCATTTCTCCTGGTGGATCCCCGGATTTTCCGAAATGATTACAAGCTCATGGTGAGAGAATCTGATTTAAAGGAAATCGAGTGTGAGAAGGAGGGTGACCTTCTAGACTTTGCAATTGTCACAGTGCCTGAGGATCACTCGAAGATTTCAGCCAACCTGATGGGACCAATTATTATCAACAGAAAGAGGAGAGTTGCAAAGCAGGTGATTTCTGAAAATGAGGAATACACTGTGAAGCACTACATCCTCGAGGAAATGAAACAGCAGAAGAAAAGGCTCGTGGAGTCAAAGAATGCTTGTTCTTACACGAAAGCAAAATGAGAGCATCATGGTGGGTGATTCCGTTGAGATAACTGTCGTCGAGGTAAGAGGGGACCAGGTAAAACTCGGAATCACAGCACCCAAAGAGATCAAGGTTCACAGAAAAGAGGTGTACCTTGCTATACAGCGGGAGAACATCGACGCATCAAAAGCTGACATAGAGAAAGTTGGTCAGATTGGTGGCATATTTAAGAAAAAAGTGAAGAATTAAATTTCCAGAATACCGATGAAGGGCCTGAGGTTATTTTTGACCTACATGAAGTATGCTATAATATAATTCTACTCAACCTAAATGAGGATTACCTAAAGAAGAGCAGTGGAAACCGATTCCACTTCTCTTTTCATTTTTGTGGTGGTGCCATACGTTAATATGTGAATCTCTCTCCTTTACCAATAATTTCGCTAGTTTAACTTGCGAACAGAGCCCCTCACTACTATATGTGGTTCAAAAGCTATCTTTTCGATTTCTCTCTTTTCTTTTTCAATATTATTCAAAAGAATTCTTAAGCTTTCTCTTCCGATTCTTTTTCTGGGTTGGTGCATAGTCGTAAGTGGTGGTGAAAGAGCACTCGTTAATTCAATGTCATCGTATCCTATAATGCTATAGTTACCGGGTATATTAAAACCAAGTTCATTTGCAACTTTATAGATACCAACAGCAAGAAGATCGCTAATTGTTATAATGCCAGTAAAATCGAAATATTTTCCTGCATCATTTTTTGTAAGGAGAGATTTAAATGTTTCATATCCGCTCTGAATTGATAATTCATTGCAACGAACAATAAGCTCATCTTTAATCTTTATATTATATTTTCTCAATGTATTTTTATATCCATTCAGGAAATGGTTTGCTAAAAAACTATTATACGGACCAGTAAATAATAAGATATTGCTATGACCGTTCTTTATCAGATACTCGGTGGCAATTTCTGCACCTTTGCCATGCTCAGTATAAACATAATTACCGAATTCGAAATAGGGGTAGCAATCAATTAGTACCGTTTCTATACGGTTATTATATAAAAGTTCAATATTTTCGCTTTTATCATCAATTGGAGAAATTATTACTCCATCTACTCTTTTTGATAGTAATGAGAGTATATTTTGTCTTTCACGTTCAAAGTCCCAGTGGGAATAGCATATAAACATGGAGTAATTTTTATGGTGTAAACTTTCACCAATTTCACTTAATATTTCAGTATAAAATGGATTATTGAGGTCATTGAAAATTATCCCTATGGTATTTGTTTTTTTCTGTCTGAGACTTTTCGCCAGTGAATCAGGATAATAATTTAATCTTTCTGCTATTGTGAGAATACGGTTTACTGTTTTAGGACTAGCAGCAGGATCATTTCTTAATGCCCTGGAGACAGTTGAGACAGAAACCCCCGCAACTTTCGCTATATGTTTAATAGTTACTTTTTGCATATTTTGATCCGCTTTACGTACCATGTAGATGATTATAATATAATTACTTGGAAACGTTAACATTTTTTTATAGTGGCGATTCACCGGGAATCGAGCACAATAGTTTTCAAATCTGACAGGACTTACTTGGATCTCATATTTGTAATATATATATTGATCCATCATACTCTGCATAGTAAGGTTATAAAATCCATACTGAAACAGGTATCGATATATTTTTCAACATTTTTCTTGACATGATTTATTTTATAATCCAAAATTATTGATAACGTTGCCATAAAATATATAATATAATTGCTGTAAATTATTCAATATTGGAAATGTTATCAAAAATATTTTTATTGTTTCTTAAGAATAAATAACCTTCAATTCTCCGGAGGAATACTTTTGAGGTAGAAAATTATGTAAGAGAAGTAGTCGAAGTGATGAAACCGGGAGGGAAGTACATAGCCGGGACAGTGAGTTCAGTTAATGAGATACCCTCCGATAATTTTGTTACCATGGTGAATACCGTACATAAGTATGGAGGATATTAAGAAATAGAGGCGTTCAAGTGAAGGTAGAAGATTTTAACCTGAGAGGGGGTCTCACAAAGGATCAGATTGACCTCATGCACGAGAAAGCACTCTACTTGGTGGAGAAAGAGGGAATTCATGTTCCCCACGAAGGTATCTTGAGCTTGTTATCAAATTACGATGGGGTAATAATTGAAAAACAAAATGTGAGATTTAGGAGTGATTTAGTCCTCAAGTCATTAGAAGAGGCCAGATACCCTATACCAGAATATGCAAAGGATAACTGGATTGTATCTGCGGGCGCTCATCAGACGAAGATTTTTGATCTCGATACGGGAGAGATAAGAGAAACAACTTTAAGGGATTTAAAAGATATGATAAAGCTCGGTGATGCGTTGGATACGGTGGGTTCTGCTCCAGTCGTTCCTCTTGATTTGCCCTATTACCTTCAGGAAATTCTAATGCATAAAACAGCGTGGGAATATTCACGGTATAGAGCAAACGATATGTTTGAGCATGATCCGAAACCAACAGTGGAGTGTGCCCAATACATCTATGATATGTCAAAAGTTGCTGATAAGTGGTTCGCATTAGGGCTCTATATGATAAGTCCCAGGAGTTTTGATCGGAAAGAATTAGAAATTATCTATAGATTTTTAAATAAGGGCGTTCCTATGTGGGCTGGGACTATGCCTATTGCTGGAGTTAACGGGCCAATTACTATGTTAGGATCTATACTCCAGGCCATGTTTGAAACATTTGCATGTCTTACCATGCTAACCCTGTTAAATACGAGGTCCTATACCTATATCCAGGTTATTGACAGTTTTATAGCACATCCCTTTGACTGGAAGTTCAGTTCTTTTGTGTATGGATCAGCCGAGGATATTCGGGGTTCTCTGAATAAAATCTCACTACATAAGTACTACAATATGCCTTTTTCGGTAAAATCTCTTCTCACTTCCGGCAAACGACCGGATGCCCATGCTGCATTTGAGGTTGGGGTTTTTACACTCATTGCGGCATTGGCTGGTGCACGAGTCTTTCGATGTGGGGGTTTATTGACGAGTGCGGAGGTGTATTCGGCTGAAATGCTCGTGATAGTTCATGAAATAATCGAGTATATTAAGGCACTGTTAAAAGAGGAAGAGTTTAGCGAGGAAAGACTCATGGTTGATGAAATAGCAGCAGTGGGACCTGGGCAGAGTTTTATAGGAAGAAAGAGCACCCTTGAGAGTTTTCGAAAAGAATATTGGGAGCCAGAACTATTTATACATTCGAATCTCGGCCAATGGAGGGAAATGGGAGCAAAATCCATTGAAGAATATGCAAATGAAATTGCAAAGAGGAAAATAAAAGAACATACGTATAGAATCAGTGATGAGGAAAAAAGAGAATTGGACAAAATTTACGAACGTGCTAAAAATGATGAAAAATTAATGGAGTCTTATAAGTAAAGTGAATATATCATGAACACTGAACTGAGAGCTTCTGTATTGAGAAATAAGTCTAATGAGTACTAATCGGTTTGATATTGAGAAGGGTCTTGATATCATCTCGCAACAAAAAGAAGATTATAAAGAAGGGAGGTAAAATGTTTATAGAAGATTATCAACTTGAAGGAGGCTTAACGAAACAGCAATTGGATGTGATGCATGAGAAAGCTCTTTATTTAATTGAAAATGTTGGAATTAATATACCCCACGAAGGGATTGTAAAGCTTTTATCCAATTATGATGGTGTGAAGATCGAGAAAGATCACGTTAAGTTTCGAAGTGATCTGGTAATGAAGGCTTTGAAAGCAGCAAAATATGATATTCCTGAGTATTCAAAAAATAATTGGATTATTTCTGCTGGTGCCCATCAAACTTCTTATTACGATCTGGATACTGGACAATTAAGGTCTCCTACATCAGAGGATCTCGTAGATCTGATTAAGCTTGGCGATGCATTAGATACTGTTGGATCGGCACCGGTAGTTCCTCTCGATGTACCAATCCATTTGCAAATTATTCTAATGCATAAAATAGCATGGGAGTACTCTAGATATAGATGCAATGACATATACGAACACATGGACAAACCAACGACTGAAAGCGCAAATTACGTGTATGAAATGGCCCAGGTGACAGACAAACGGTTCACATTTGGCGTATGGATGATAAGCCCCAGATCTTTCGATAAAAATGGACTGCAGGTTGCGTACAGTCTCCTGGATAAGGGCATCCCCATGTGGGTTTCTACAATGCCGGTTGCGGGAGTCTCCGCACCCATTACCATGCTTGGTACAATCTTACAGAGTATGTTCGAGCACTTCGCTGGTCTTACCATGCTCAATCTCATCAATACGAAAGCAAATAATTATATCTCACCCAATGATGCCTTTGAAGCTGATGCATTTGATATGAAATATACCACTTTTGTGTATGGTTCTGCAGAGTATATCCGACATACCCTTCATCAAATAGCACTTTGTAAGTATTACGATATTCCAATTATGACTAAAACCCTCCTTACTTCTTCAAAGGAACCAGATGCCCATGCTGCATTTGAGATAGGCGTTCATACGTTGATTGCTGCATTGGATGGGGCAAGAGCTTTTCGTTGTGGGGGCTTACTTTCTACTGGTGAGATATACTGTGCTGAGCAGCTCATTATTGTTCATGAAATTGTTGAATATATAAAGAATGTTCTCAAGAGAGAGGAGTTTAGTGAAGCACGTCTGATGGTCGATGAAATAGAATCAGTTGGTCCTGGACAGAGCTTTGTGGGCAGAAAGAGTACTCTCGAATACTTCAGGAAAGAGTACTGGGAACCTGCACTTTTTATACATACGAATCTTGGACAGTGGAAGGAGATGGGGTCAAAATCAATATGGCAGTATGCACGAGAGCTTGCGCGAAAAAAGATAAAGGAGCATACCTACAGAATAGAAGAAAATAAAAAGAGGGAACTAGATAAAATTTACGAGAGCGCAAAGAAGGATAAGAAGCTAGAGGATTCTTTTAAGTTTCGACCGTAATTTATATGTATACGACCTGATAGGATAAATATATTGGAGGTGTTGCTATGTTTGATGAATTGAAGGATTCCATAATTACCGGCAACGAGGACAAGGCCAAAGAGCTGACCCGTAAGTTTTTAAACGAAGGTAAGGCTGCCAAAGAAATTTTAAATAGCGGTCTTATCGCAGGAATGGACGTGGTTGGACAAAGATTTAAAACCTATGAGATGTATCTACCGGAAGTGATCATGTCAGCCACGGCGATGAAGAACGCGATGGATCTCTTAAAGCCTCATCTATCGAAGTCTGAGGGGGCCGCGATGGGGAAGGTAATCATGGCGACGATAGAGGGAGATGTACACGATATTGGAAAGAATCTCGTGAGCATGATGCTGGAGGGCGCAGGGTTTGAAGTTGTGGATCTTGGTGTTGATGTGGCGGTGGAAAGAATCATTGAAGTAGCTGCAAAGGAGTCTGCTGACATCATCGGGATATCGGCTCTTCTGACCACGACAATGCTTGCAATGGAACCGACGATTCAAATGATACGGAAAAAGAACAACAGGGTGAAAATAATGGTGGGAGGATCACCTATTACCAAAGAATATGCCGACAAGATCAGGGCGGATGGATTTGCTCCAGATGCACTGAGGGCTATTAACCTAGCGAAGACACTGTTGTTAAAATGAGTATAATTAATGTCTATCTACAATATTAAAGGTTTGTAGTTGTTTAACAATTGATGGAGTTTTTGAACTATAAAAAGAAATTCTTCTATTTATTTGGGCAAAGGTATTTTGTGAGTGGTTTAACAGACGGAGCAGTAAAAGGCGAATAAAACTTATCTTTAGAAACTTTGATGTAGAGGGGGATCAATATGAAAATTGATGAGAAAAAACATAACGAGATTTCTGGGAAAATAAACAAGATTAGAAAAATAATCTTTAAAGAAGATATTTCAGGAATATTAATAACACGGCAGTATAATATCTGCTGGCTCACCGCTGGTGCAAACAATCACGTTCTGTATGATAATCAGGATGGTTTAATAGGCATTCTTGTGACGTCAGAAAGCGCAACCGTCATTGCAGAAAACGGTGATCATGATAGGGTCAGGAATGAGGAGTTTTTTCATTATCCCTTTGAATATCGAAAGATAAATTGGTATTCGAATAATGTTGGAATGGATGCATCAAAAATGATAAAAGGAGGGAGATTGGGAGTTGATGCGTACATGGGGGGATTGGATAATCAAGTAAATATTGATGGACATTTAATGCAGTTTCGATCGGTTCTTGTTGATAATGAGATAGAGCGACTGAGGACATACGGTAAAGAAGCCTCAGCTATTATCACGAAAGTAGCCAAAGAAACAAAGCCGGGAATAAAGGAAAGGGAAATTGCTGCAATGCTCTCTGAAGAGTTTGTCGCAAATGGGTTTAATGTTGCGGTAATACTCATTGGAGGTGATGAGAGGTCACTAAAATACAGGCATCAGGTGGTTACGGATAAAAAAGTTAGCAGGCATTATTGCTTCTGCGGTGTAGGGAAAAAAGGTGGTCTAACATTCCCGATAACAAGAATAGTTACTTTCGGTAAACCGAAGAAAGAGCTTGAAGAGAATCAGAAGAAGATAGAAACGGTGTATGTTTATTTGAACTCGCTGGTAAAAATAGGCACGAATTTAAAGAGTATTTTTGAGAAGTTGCCTGAGATTTATTCCAGCGCAGGGCTCGATCGGGATGAATGGAAAAACCATACGCAAGGTGGAACGATGGGATATCATCCAAGGGAGCAGACCGTTTCAGAATTCGTCGATTACACTCTTTGTGAAAATAATGTTATTGGATGGAATCCCTCACTACCGGGATTGATGGCTGAAGATGTGTATCTGCTCAAAAAAGATGGGCTTGAATTTATTACCTATGATGATAACTGGCCGAGCATGCAGATACATGCAAATGGTTTAACACAGATTAGACCATCAATATTGAATCTTTAATAAAAGAAATCACAAACTTTTCAAAAGGGGAGGTGTGGCTATGCTCAAGATGGGGATTATAGGCATGGGAAAAATGGGTTCTTTTCATGCAGACTGGATTAACAGTAATAAGGATATGAAATTAATCGCAATCTGTGAGAAGAATGAAAAAAGACACGATGAGATTAAGAAAAAGTACGGTGTTGAAGTGTATAAGAATGTCGATGATTTTCTGGATATCAAGGACCTTGATTTTGCGGTAATTGTCACGACGAATGAGGTTCATGAAGAATTGACGATTAGGGCACTTGAGAAAAAAAAGAATGTGATTGTTGAGAAGCCGATGAGTGTAAGCTATGAAAGTGCACTCAGGATGGTTGAAGCGGCAGAAAAGAATAAGAGAAATATCTTTGTCCATCAGAGCAGCCGGTGGGACAGAGATTACCTCTTGGTGAAAGACATCATCAATTCGGGGTTAATCGGTGATATTCTGGTCATTCAATCTAAGGTGATGCTGTGTGACGAGGGATGGCCAGCATGGGGTATTGATGGGATGGCAAATCCTTGGAGAATAAAGGCAAAATATTATGGGGGAATGCTGCTTGATTGGGGACCTCATCTGGTTGATCAATTGTTGCAGATTATGGAAAAAAACCCCATTGGTGTGTACGGTGTATTACAACGCGGGGTATGGAGCAAGGAGGTCGATGATCATTTTTTCGCGATTCTCAAATATGAGAATAATGTCGTCTGTCATTTAGAGGCAAGCAACAATGGCAGAATTCCCCTTCCCCGTTGGTATGTCATTGGCACAAAGGGAACGGTAGAGGTGAAGGGAAAGAGTGAACCTTTCTGGGATGAGGTGGAAATCAATTATATAAAAGCAAACGGTAAAAGAGAATCCCAGAAGTATACACTATTTGACGTCTGTGAATCTGGGGCTGAAGGTGGATTTTATGAGGATCTTGTGCCTTTTTTAAATGGGGAGATAAAAGAGTACGTGTCTATGTACGAAGCGAGTAAAGTAATAAAGGTTTTAGATCTGATAAAAAAATCAAGCGCAGAAAATAGTTATGTTGAATTCTAAAAAGAGGTGGAATCATTACTTGACAAAAAAAGGGTAATAGTGCAAAATAAAAATGGCAACGTTCCCAATATAGTTGTATGAGTTATAATTTAAATATTGGGAATATATAATAAATAGTAAAGGAGGTGATAATGTGTAAGAAAAATTTCTATTCTATAAAATAAAATCTAAAACACAAAGGAGGAGCAAAAAGTGAGAAAAAAAAGAACATTATATCACTTTGTACTGGTCATTTTAACGATCAGTCTAGTATTGGGTGTTTCTCTTTTATTTGCCGGGGCAAAGGAAAAGGAGGCTGTCGAAGAAAAAGCGGTAGCTCCCGAGGTAGTTGAGTGGAAGGAAAAAGAGGCGCCTATGGTATATGAGATGGTAAAGGCAGGCAAGCTTCCGTCACTTGAAAAACGGTTACCAAAGAATCCAAGGGTAATAGACCCGTTTGAAGAAACAGGGAAGTATGGTGGGACTTTTGTTCGTGGTACGGGCTTTCTTATGCCAGATGAGTGGTTAGTATCGCACATCGATATAAACTCATTTTTTGCATTTCAATGGCCATTTCCTGGTGAAGGTCCAGTGGTACCTAATCTTGCTGAGAGCTGGGAATTTAATAATGATGGTACAGAACTTACGATACATCTGAGAGAGGGCATAAAATGGTCAGATGGTAAACCTTTTACAGCGGATGATGTGCTGTTCTTCTTAAATGATGTTATCGCGGATAAAAATGTAGTATATACATGGTATCACACCAGTAACCTCTATGTAGGAGAAGGAGTTTTACCTGAAGTAGAGAAAATAGATAACTATACAATTAAGTTTACCTATCCATATCCAAACTTCTTTGTCGAAACAGGCTATTCTTGTTTGTGTGAAGTTGCACTGCCAAAACATCATCTTTCACAATTCCATCCTAGATATAATGCGGATGCAACGTATGAGGATTTTAATAAAAACCTTGTTTGGGTAAACGGACGCGGCAAAGTCACACTGAATGCGTGGATGTTGGAAGAGTTTGTACCGGATAAGAAGGTTTCTATGGTTCGAAATCCTTATTACTGGAAGGTTGATAAAGAGGGTAATCAGCTACCTTACTTTGATAGAGTTGAGGTGTATGTAGCAGGTGATAGACAGGGTGTTGCCCTTGGTAACGTGACGGGTAAATATGATAATGATGCGATGTGGGTCGGTATACAGCATTTATCTTTGTTTTTAGAGGAAGAGCCAAAGCGAGATTATACCATAGGTCATTCCATCGTATCTGGAATGGGGATATGGTTTAATTATGACTGCCCGGATAAAGATGCGAGGACAGTCACGCGCAATACAGATTTTCGTCGTGCATGCTCACTGGCGGTAAATCGACCTGAGATTGGGAGGGTGATGTTCTATGACACACTGGTACCAATGGGTTGTTCGTTCTCACCCAACTCTGCTTATTTTGAAGAAGCGGTAGGCAAACTATATTCAGAATATGATCCTGAAAAAGCAAAAGAGATATTAAATGCAGCCGGTATAACAGATAGAAACGGAGACGGAATTAGAGAGCTTCCAACCGGAGAGAAATGTGAATTGGTCTGGGATGTTTACGAGCACGATCTTTATACGCCAATTAGCGAGATGGTTGTTGAGTATCTGGCTGATGTAGGAATTAGATTTGTATTGAATGTCCAGCATCAGAATTTGGTCACAGAGCGGCGTGAGGCAGGTGAGTATGAAGTATCTACCTATGATTTTATGAATGTTGATGAGCCGCTTGCAGGACTGGAATGGTGGACTCCTGTAACACCAGGTACCCCATTCTGGCACAAAAAGGCAAGTGAAGCTCCTTTTAGCAGAAGATATGCAAGGTTTATTGATCTAATGCAAGGTGCGAAAGCTTTGCCTTTTGACGAGCGTGTGAAGGCTTTGAAAGAAGCGAATAAGATAATGGCAGAAGATGTCTTCGCTCTGCATATTGGATTCTACAAGCGCCCAAATATCACGAGTAACAGGGTTGGAAATTTACCGCACAAAGCAACGCGTATAGATGAATTTGGTTGTGATGCACCTCCATTCATGTATTATCAAGTTTATGAGAAATACCCGAGGGGTGAATAACATGCGGAGTTAGATATGATAGTAATGATCCTCACATAGGATTGTTGGTAAAGAATGGGAAGGTAGTGATAAAATTACCTTCCCATTTAAAATTTATTTTAGTATTAAAAAGGATTATAATTTTTCTTTGAAAAGTTTTTAATGATGGAGGGTGTTATTAAGGATGGGGATGTTGACTTATATTATTCGGAGAATTTTAATTTCCATTCCCATGATTATCCTGATATCGATAATTTGCTTTATAATTATACAGCTTCCACCTGGTGATTATATTACTGCCTATGCAGCACTTGTTGAATCCAGAGGTGGTATGAGATCACAGGAATTATTAGATCTTTTGCGTACTCGTTATGGTTTAGATAAACCAGTGTATATACAGTACTTGAGATGGATCACTGGTTTTCCACGAGGTGATTTTGGCATAGCTATGAGTATAAACGATACCCCGGTAGTTGACCTTCTTCGTGAGAGGCTCCCTTTAACACTGATACTCAATTTTCTCGCTTTTCTCTTTGCCATAGGCATAGCTATCCCTATAGGAGTATATTCTGCTACCCATAAATATACATTATTGGATTATTTTCTAACTTTTCTTGCTTTCATAGGCATTTCAATTCCAGGGTTTTTGCTCGCACTGTTGATCATTTTTTTCTCTGTATTCTATTTTGACTCTCAATATATAGGTATGCTCTTTTCATCTGAATTCGTTGCTGCTCCCTGGACATGGGCGAGGGTGCTTGATTTCTTGAAACATTTACCGGCACCGATTGTTGCTATTGGAGTAGCCGGTACATCTAATACAATGCGAATCATGCGCGGTAATATGCTGGATATATTAAACCAGCAGTACATACAAACTGCACGGGCAAAAGGGTTAAAAGAGAAAATTGTCCTTCGTAAACATGCACTGCGTATAGCCATTAATCCAATTATCAGCAGAGTCGGCGTTTATTTGCCTGAAATACTTGCAACTGAAATGCTCGTTTCCATTGTGTTGAATCTGCGTACAATCGGACCTTTATTTTATCAGGCACTAACCTCTCAGGATATGTATCTAGCTGGCACTATACTGCTTGTAATTTCTGTCTTGCTGATAGTGGGTAATCTCCTCGCTGATATAGTCCTTGCGTGGACTGACCCTCGTATCCGCTATGACTGATTTTTGATGAGAATATATTAATTAAAAGCGTATGCAGGAGGGAAGGAATAGTTGAATGGCATTTAAGAAAATAAACAACATGGTCAATCATCGAAGAGTAGAATCAAAGAGAAAAGAAACTGAGGAATATACAATTTTATCTCCGAAACAACTGATGTGGAGAAAATTTCTCAAGCATCGGGTCGGAGTTGCCGCAACAATAGTAATAATAATTTTCTATATAATGATAATATTTGCAGAGTTTTTTGCTCCTTATGATATGACCCATGCCCATTCTGAATACCTTGCTGCTACCCCTGACCGCATACGTTTTGTTGATAGCACAGGGAAATTCCACCTTAGACCATTCGTATATAAAAGAGTTGGTGAACGAGATCCTAAGACGTTACGATTCGTTTATATAGAAGATGTAAATATAAAATGTTTTATAAGTCTTTTTGTTCATGGTGATGAGTATAAAATGTTAGGTTTTATTAATAGTGATCTACACTTTTTTGGGATAAAGGGAGGAAAAATTTTTATTTTTGGAACTGATCAGCGAGGACGTGATCTACTATCACGAATTATATTCGGAGGGCGTATTTCTCTATCTATCGGTATCATAGGTGTCGTTATCATTGTGTTTTTAGGCTCATTGATTGGGACTATATCTGGTTACTATGGGGGCTGGGTGGATAATATCATTCAACGTTTTATTGAAATATTACGTACAATACCACAGATAGCTTTATGGATGGCGCTCGCCGCCACCTTGCCTCCCGGATTACCCTCAACGTGGGTATATTTGGGTATTGTGATCATTCTGGGTTTAATAGGATGGACTGGGCTTGCACGCGAGGTTCGAGGAAAGGTGCTTGCCATACGTGAATCAGATTTTGTACATGCCGCGGAGGTTGCGGGTGCCAGCGCAAAAAGAATTTTTTTTGTACATTTAATACCGAATATTTCGAGTCATATAATAGTCACTGCTACTTTAACTGTGCCATTGATGATTATTGGTGAGAGCGCTTTAAGCTTTCTTGGTTTGGGAATAAAACCACCAATGACGAGCTGGGGCCTGTTGTTAAATCAGGTTCGAGAGGTTCAAATTCTAAAGCACTATCCCTGGTTGATAATACCGGGACTATTTATCATCATTTCGGTTTTATGTTTTAATTTCATGGGTGATGCATTACGGGATGTAATTGATCCATTTGCTAAATGAATCCCTATGAAAATCATTTATTTTGTGATGGAAATTAATTGTATTATGGAGGAGGAGTTCCATAGTGACTGAGTACCATCCTTTACTGGAAGTGAATGATTTGAAAGTGTATTTCCATATTGAGCAGGGAATTGTGAGGGCCGTTGATGGTGTGAGCTTTACTATAAAGCGTGGAGAATCACTCGGAGTGGTAGGTGAGAGTGGATGCGGAAAAAGTGTAACGGCTTTATCAATAATGTTGTTACATGCCCAACCCGAGGGGAAGATAGAGGGCGGTACAATTAATTATTACAAAGATGGGATTGAGCCTATTGATATCAGCAAGTTGGATATATATGGAGAGGAGATTCGGAACATACGGGGCAATGAGATAGCCATGATTTTTCAAGAACCTATGACCTCATTGAATCCTGTTTATACGATAGGTGAGCAGATAATGGAAGCGATACAGCTACACCAGAAGGTAGAAAAAACGCAGGCGAGGGAACTGGCGATAGAGATGTTAGATCGGGTGAGAATGTCGGCGCCACAGCAGAGGATAGATGAATATCCTCATCAATTGAGCGGTGGGATGCGGCAGAGGGCGATGATTGCAATGGCCCTCTCCTGCAATCCTGCCTTGCTTATTGCAGATGAACCTACTACTGCTTTAGATGTAACCATTGAAGCGCAGATTTTAGAACTGATAAAGGACATCCAGCAGGAATATGGGATGTCCTTGATGATAATTACCCATGACCTGGGTGTTATAGGGGAGATGGCTGATCATGTGATAGTAATGTATATGGGGAGAGTAGTTGAGAAGGCAATTACCAGAGATATTTTTGATAATCCAAAACACCCTTACACGTATGGGCTGTTACAATCACTACCGAAGATCGGGAGGAAAGCACGATTGATATCGATCAGTGGTTCAGTACCCGATCCCTGGCTTCTACCTAGAGGGTGCAGTTTTGAGCCACGGTGTCCTGTTGCGATGGACATCTGTAAGGAAAATGATCCTCCCATGTTTAACATAGCAAATGATCACTATGCCAAGTGCTGGGTTTACAGAGATGAAGCGGCAGCATAGCGAAAGAGATGATTTAAAGCCATGAGGAATCAGCTTATGAGAAGGAGAACGGCTACTCGCAGTGCAGTCTAATAAAATCGACAGTTCAAACATATTGGTAGTAAGAGGTCTAAAGAAATACTTTCCAATACAGAAAGGGTTTCTCAGGCGGATTGTTGGGTACACAAAAGCCGTAGATGGGGTAGACTTCTCCATTAAGAAAGGTGAGACGCTTGGACTGGTTGGGGAAAGTGGTTCTGGGAAAACCACGATAGGTCGCTGTATTGTAAGACTGTATGAGCCGACAGAGGGGGGTATAGAGTTTTGTATGAATGGGGTAATGAAGAATCTATTGGAATTGAATAAACAAGAGTTGAAAGAGGTGCGGAAACATTTTCAGATGCTTTTTCAAGATCCCTATTCTTCATTGAGTGCCAGGATGAGGGTTGGGGATATTGTTGCAGAACCCTTGGCGATTCACGATATAGGAACTTCCCAGGAGCGTATAGAACGGGCGAAAGAGCTGTTGACAACAGTGGGGTTGGGTGTGGATGATCTCAATAAATATCCTCATCAATTCAGTGGGGGGCAGAGACAGAGGATTGGTATTGCGAGAGCATTGAGTATAAAACCGGAGCTGATAATCTGTGATGAACCGGTATCCGCACTGGATGTTTCGGTTCAGGCGCAGGTGTTGAATTTACTTTCTGATTTACAGGACAGAATGAATCTCTCATATCTCTTTATTGCTCATGATTTAAGTGTGGTTGAATATATAAGTGATAGAATCATGGTGATGTATTTGGGGAAGATTGTGGAAATTGCATCATCGGATGTGATATATAAAGAGCCCCTGCATCCATATACGGAGGCATTGCTTTCTGCGATTTCAAAACATGAGGCGGGAAGTAGAAGGAAGATTTTAGCAAGTGGTTCTATACCGGATCCTTCCAATCCACCTTCTGGATGTGTATTTCATACCCGCTGTCAGTATGTGAAAGAGATATGTGAAAAGATTGTTCCTGAATTAAAACCGGTTAAGGGAATTACGGAATCATTTGTTGCGTGTCATAGGGCAAATGAGCTCAGCCTTAAGGGGTATATTTAGGTATTGAGAGAAAAAATGGTTTCTATCGTCGATGTTCCAATGATGTGATGAAAAATTCATTGTATTTTTTAAACCCCCAGTTCTATCTATTAAATAATGAAGAAATATTGATGAATTTTATTGAGCCAAGTACATAATTTCAGGATTAAATAGTAAATCCATCTTCATATAATCAAGTTGATTTAAAAATATCCATAAAAATAAATGTCGAAATTGCAGACTTCTTTAAACCCTATTCTACGATAGATCCTCTCACCCAATTGAGTTGCAAAAAGCCCTCCGATTTTATAACCAATTTTTTTTGCATCGAATAGTGGTGCTAATGTTATCATTTTTCCGATTCCCCGGTTTCTGTATACCGGCAGGGTTGAAATCAAATACAGTCCGACTATTCCGGATGAAAAAAATGACAGCGAGGTTGCAACAGGTTTTTCATTAAGGAATGCTAAATAGAAGTTGAAATCTGTATCAGTCAATAGATTCTTAAATAGGTCTATACCCATAAAGCCATTTCCGAACATGGCCGTGCGCACAACTTTAACCCATTCAGACAAACTGTCTTCTCCCTTAATGACCTCAATACTCAAATTCGGTGGGTTAGAGAAATCTGTATTCATTTTTAAAAGTTCTACTGCCATACCAGGCCATTGCACAACCATACTAAAACCATATTTGGATAAAATTTTTATAAAATCAACAGAATTTGATCTGGGACCAATAAACCACTGGGCAGGTGCGTCTCCCCGCTTAATTTGTCGTATAATGTCTCTAAGATTTTCCTCAATATCGGTAATTTCAAACCGCGCATCAAATAAATAATTGGGCCATATGGATGGGAGGGCTATTATCCATTTTATGTTACTCTCAATATGCACTATTCTTTTTGCTTTTTTACCTATCTTGATAAAAAAGTTGTAGATGTTATCCTCTATCGCTGCAGGGATGGAATTGAGAGAAAGCTCTTCTAAAATACTTTTATTATTGGAAAACTTCATAATTCATATGTAAATCAGATTTTTAAAAATCCACTCACAGAGGGAATTATTTATCACAACCAGTCTCGGCCATTTGGACAGATGAGCGCCTTTATATCCTTTCCATCTCTTAAATTTTTGAAAGCTGTTTTCCATTCATCCAATTCATATCGCCCAGTAATCATGGGATCGAAATTGAATACATTTCTTGTTACAAGATCAACCGCCCTCTGCCATGTGTCTGATCCATTCCAGCTCCAACATCCATGGATGCTAAGCTGGCCCAATGATACCTGATCAACGTTTAGAGTAATAGGCTCGCCCCACAGGCTAATAAATGCAATTACTCCTTTACCCCCTTCGCCCTCATATGCTCTTTTTGCACAATCTATGGCATGCTGTACCCCCACAATATTATCTCCAACTTTTGCTCCCGCACACTCTAACACATAATCGGCACCCTTACCTCCTGTGAGATCCATTATCTTTTTTTCGGGGTGTTCGTCCGAATAGAGTATATAGTCAGCCCCCAGCTGTTTTCCCACTTCAAGTCTTTTTTTGTCTTTTTTTAACCCTATTAATGCTACTTTCGTGGCTCCTCGAATTTTTGCAAACTGTAACCCAATCAATCCCATTGGCCCCGGGCCAACAATCACAACAAAATCATCTGCTTTAACAGAGGTTCTTTCCTGCATTATATGAACTATCGCGGTAACAAGCTCTGTGAGTGTTGCATGATCTAAATTAAAATCCTTCGGCACTGTGTAGCAAACTTTCTCAGGCATAGACATATAGGGAGCATAAGCCCCATCTCTTGTCACACCAAGCCAACCTGTTGGTGTTTCAATGTCTCCAACTATATAATCTCCTTCCTTTATTTTTTTCACTTCTTTACCAACTTTATACGCTACTCCTGAAAATTCATGGGCAAGTGTGACAGGCGCTTTATAGAAATGTTTGTCATCTTCTATTAACAAATCACTTCCACACACACCTGCCGCCCAAACTTTCATTAACACTTCATCGTGTTTTATTTCGGGTATCGGGACTTCCTCAATAGCAAGATTGCCTTTCCCTTCCTTCATTTTCCTCAATGCTTTCATTTTATATACCTCCTTTTAAGATTAATTGTGACATTTAAATATGAAAAGATGTTAGATAAAAATTTTGATATGAATATCATGGTTCTTTTTTACGCTTATAACACGGCTAAATCTAAGTTTAGAAACTCACAGAACAACTTAAGGTTATCGAGGATGTCGCCATGCACCGCAATCTGATGATGTCCTGAACCATTTTGGATTAAACCGTTAACCACATCTTCCGCACTGCTATCCAGTTTAACTCTCGCGGGATTTCCCCTTACAAACATATCTGTTTCAGTTGCCTCACCCGTGTACACAACCATTCGATATTTAGATTTTATTTCCCCAATCCGTGCAAAGGTAATTCTACCCGGTTTCAGGGGAAAGTCAACAATGAGGCCATCAATCCAATCATAGTCAGAGTATTGAGCGTTTTTTCTGTATATAATTTCTTTTTTATCTTTCGCTAAGTTGGAAGATGCAGCGCCACAGTGAAAATATTGTGCTTCATTCGTTTTTGTATCTGCCTTTAGAAAATCACCAAGGTACACATTTCTGCCGGTGAGCAGCTGCAAAATATACATCGATACGGCGCCCATGGTATCTCCCTCACATGCACAGGGAATTCCCTCATCGGACAATTTTGAAAGGGTAAAACAGGGAGAGCAAATATTGGCATGTCTTAAATCTGGCCAACATTTATAACCCACTGCATCGAGCTCATAATCTTCAACCAGTTTTTTTGTGGCAATATATATTTTCATGGATTGAAGCATTATATCTTTCTCTACATTTTCTATCTGATCATCGGGAATTAGTTCTTTTTGGACTTTTTCAGCCTGTGCATCTGTTATAGAATTAATTTCTGATAGGAGATCGCTTGAAGGTACATAGATCACTTCAGGACCTATTTGCTTTCTTAGTTCAAGTTCGTGAAAAGAAGTGTCAAGCATACCTGGACATCTGCTGCCTCCAATAAGACCGATGTTTGTAAACTGAAGTTTCTTAATGATTGAAAGTATATGAATATAATTTTTAAACTTGTTGAAACCTTCTTCCCTGTATATATCATCTAAAATTACCTTTATTTTTTTATCCATCTTCACAAGGGTTCCACAGGTTTGTGTTATCCCTACCAGTGTACAGGTTTGAGGAAATGGCACATTAAAGGTCTCAGGTGTTGCCCAGAAGATGATAGGACAATTTAAAAATTTAGTTACATCAATGAGGAGGTTATCATATGTCCATGTCCCCTCTATAACAAGTAGGAGATCTACATTATTTTTACTAAAGAATAAACTTGCCTGCTTTGAAACCCCTGCTCCCTGACTTATGGGTTTATCAAATCCCACAACTTCGACCCCTAGGCTCGAAATTTTATCCACCATATACTCATAGATATTTGCACCTTTTTCGCTTTTAAGAGCCTCACTCCCTGTGACTACAACTCCGACTGTTAATTTTACTTTCATTTTTTCCTCCATGAATATATTTCATTTTTATAATTTTTTATATTAAGCAAATTAGGTCATAAAAATCTTATCCTAATAACAATTGCAAATACTTCTTATTGAGAAATTATTTGCGATACAACCGAAAATAGTTTTCTAAGTGCAATCCCAGAGGACGGTAGAAACAAAAGAAATTATTTCTAATTAATACTAGTTTTTATCTATGGTGATTTATCTTGACTTTTATATCAGCATGTTAAACTATAGCGGAAACGTTGTCAAAATTTTTTTAATAAATTTGTTTTTTATATCGGTAAAATGGAAAGGTTGTCAAAAAAAGAAAAATAGTATAATAAGATACGTGCTCTATAAGTGAGGTATCAAAATGAATAAGAGAGAAATAGTAGAACTTATCGAATTGGATATAAAGAAAAGATGGGAGTATTTAAAAAGATACTATGAAGTTACAAGTAAGTTTTATGATACGAGAGAAGTAGTGGTAAGTATTGAAGAGATCCGGGAAAGCATTAAAAAGTTCAAGGAAAAACCTTATCCCAGGGTAAGAAAAGAAGTCGAATTAAAAGAATGGAGCTTTATTTTTGATAGGAATAATGATGGATTGAGAAATGAATTCTATTCCTTTAATTATGATGAAAGCAGTTGGGAAAGGATCATTATTCCTCATTCCTATAGACATATCCCCGAAAATCCAGTTAGATTTGGAAAGTTTGCTGGAATGCTGTATGGAGAGCCGAATCCAGAGCATGCTAATCCGGTACAAGGAAATATATGGAAATCTGAGTACTATACCTGGTATAAAAAAAGGATTTCAATGGAAAAGGTGGATGAGGATAAGTTAGTCTATCTCAATTTTGGTAGTATTAATCTATTGAGCGATGTGTGGGTAAATGAGAGCCCTGTAATGATTGATCATCTTGGACTTTTTCCGTTCAAGATAGAGATAACGGAAGAGATCGCATCAACGAAAAACAAGGAAGTCGTTATTGCGGTAAAAGTATCGAATATCGTAACTAACACACCATTTTTTTTCTATAATGGATTTCAGTATTCTTACTGTAATCCTCCATATACAGGCAGCATTAGTAACAAGGACTGGTGGGACGAAGCCTGGTCTGGCATTGCAGATGATGCCACTTTACTCATTCTTAATCGAAATCATATTGAAGATGCATTTATATGTACAGATGATATCGCGACGGGTGGAGCGTATCTTAAATGTAAAGTCAAGTTAAGGAACAATACGTGGACGAGGTTTAACGGGAAGATAAAGATTGAGGTATCAAAATGGCTGCCAGAGGAAAGCGGAATATTACAGTTGATTGATGAGGGGGTTTTTTGTCTCCCTATGAATGAAAATGAAATAGAGTTATATTTCAAGATGGAAAATCCAGAATTATGGACGATTGAGAGGACAAATATGTATTTAGCTCATATTATTTTACAAAATGAGAAAGGAAAAGCAATAGATGATATGTATGAAACCTTTGGCGTGAGAACCATTACCATGAAAGGATCTCACTTTTATCTCAACAACAAAAAGATAGTCCCCAGAGGGACCCATAATGCAATTAGCTATCTACGGGAATCGGAGATTTGTCCTAGTGATGAGTCCATTGTAAAAGATATATTGTTGCATAAGAAAATTGGTGCCACCTGCTCGAGATGGCCAAGCGACATTAAAATGCATTATAAAAAGATAGCACAGTATTGTGATCAACTGGGGTATATGCTCGTATGGACTGGATTTTTCGAAGTGTGGATGGTTCATCCTGAATTGGAACTCTATGCAGTGAGGGATGCAAAAGCGATGATCAGGTCATTGAGAAATTGTCCAAGCATAATAATGTGGGAAATGGGTGATGAGCCTCTCATGCTCGTTCATAATTTTAGGAGAATGAAATGGTATGAGCACATATACAATTTAGTTAAGGACGAAGATCGATCAAGACCAATAGTTCCAGCCGGTTGCTTCTGTTTAGAACTTGTTGAACGCATACTAAATCATAAAGAAAGAAATTTGAGCAATAAAGAAAAAAGAAAAAAAGTGCTTGAGGATTTTCCCATGTACAATTTAGAGCTCGCAGTGTGGGATTACCATTACTGTCCAGAAGTTCCTCCGATTGTACCGTGTTATACTATCGTGAATAAAGTAAGAGATACATTGGGGGGCCAAAGGCCAACCGTATTTACTGAGTTTGGCTTTGATGGTATGCCTGAACCGACGAATGAGCTCATCAATGCCTACGATGGAAAATTCAGATGGGCAACGGATGCAATGTGGGGTTTTGATAGAAAGACCGCTGATATAAATTATTTCGGCAGGGAATTGAGCAAGGAAGACTGGAAGGAAGTACAGGCCTGCCAGGCAATTGTACTCAGTAATATAATAGGCTATTTGAGAGAAAGTCCGGATGAGTTTGCTGCATTTTATTTTATGACGATGTTTGATATTTGGACATTTTTCTGGGGGCTGGTTGGTATAAACGGGAATACAAAGCTTGCCTATTTTGTTGTAAAAAACAATTTGCAGCCACTCTATATCACGGGTTTACACGGAAATACTATATTAAAAAGGGATAACACTATCGACATAACAATCAGTAATTTCGAACATTCAATTTCGAATGCTATATTGAGGGTCACAATTAAAAATCACAACAATAATGTGATCAAAGAAAAAGAATTTACTAATGTTGCGATTAGTGGGAATGTAAGTGTGAGCGAAATAAGCCAAGTTGATATAGGAGGGCTCGTTAAAGGATTATACAGTGTTGAGTATTTTCTCTTTGATGAACGTAGGGATGAAATATCAAAAATGATAGAGCTTTTTTTTGTTGATTAATCGATATAAAAAGAGATGTTTAAATGAAATAGTTTCAAAGTGAGAAAGGAGAAGTTCAATGCGATTAGTAAATAATGATTTTTTAAAAAGTACTACTGTAAACCATCCTTATGACAGTAACCCTGATTATACTGCAAAGATAAATACTTTTTATTATTCAAAAGATGAAAAATTAATAGCCGGGTATTGGGAGGCTCCAGAAGGGTGGTTTGATGCGGAGATTGAAGAGCAGAATGAAATTAATTATGTAATTGAAGGTGAGATAGATCTTATTTGTGAAAAAAAAAAATAACTGCAAAAAGGGGAGATTGTTTTTTAGTTCAAAGTGGAGAAAAGCTCAAATGGATTATTAAAAAATCTATAAAGACGATATTTTTTATTTATCCTGCCAATAAAGAGATAGTAGATTTTTTCAAGAAGTTAACAAAATAGTAGGGTAAGTTCATGATATTAGAAATCAGACAGTTACGCAAAGATGAGAAAATATGAATGGGCAATGAATCCTCAAATATTAACAAATTGAAAATCAAAGGAAAAAGATACTTAGACCGGGGGTATTTCGACAAGGCGAGTGATATATTTGAGCAGATCCTTAAAATTGAACCTGAAAATCTGTTTGCCTTAGATAAGATAGGGGTAATTTCTGCACGTAGAGGAGTATTAGACGAAGCAGAGTATTATTTCAATAAAGTACTCTCTATTGATCATAGGTATAAAACTGCCTTGAATAATCTTGGAAATGTATATCTTGAAAGAGGTGAATATGAACATGCGAAAAGCTGTTATAGTAGAGCGATAGAAATCGATGAAAACTATGCACAAGTTTATCACAATCTTGCTATAGCCTACAAAAAAGAAGGAGACATTTATAACTATCTGAAAAATTTAAAAAAAAGTGTCCGGCTCGCAAAACGCCAGACATTGGGTAAAGTGATACGCTGGTTTAGAGGATGAATTTCTTTAGTATTTGTGTATTTTTTAAGAAGCCGTAGTTAAAAAATATTTTACACTAATCATCTATTATTCTAACAATGTCACATAATCCGTACCGCCCCTATGTATAAAAATTACAGTTCCGACACTATAAGGCTGACTCAAAACTTACTCTTTTCCCTCTTTAATAAAAGATACCTCTTTGCCTATCGTATGAATCACCACTGCTCCTTCATTCCCTAGTATCATTGTGGGTTTTGCTTGCTGGAATTTACAAAAAACATTTCGGGATCACTTCCACAGATACCCACTATTTACATTTATATGCTTTATTTCTGCAGACCTTTTATGGATTCATTATATTTAATTGATAAAGTTATTAAAAATCAAGCAGAAGAAGGTAATTAATTGATTTAGAGAATTAAGAAGGAATTGATATTGGGTTTGCAGAAGACACTATATGAATAGAAAATGAAAAGAGAGTTAGAGGCGGCTGTTGGGGATGAGATACATTCGATGAAAAAAGGGAACACAGCAGATGGAGGGGTGAAGAAAGGGGTTTCACGTCTAAAGGTGGGATTAAAAGATATTTTTTTAACTCCACTGCAAATTATTTCTTGACATTTTAGATGATTTGCAACAAAATAATGGTAACGTTCTCATTTTTTTAAAAAATTTTGCTTATTTAAAATTATATTTATGAGAATGTTATCAATCGATAATGTCGCTGGGATAATGGTACGTGAGGGGAACTCCTTCAAACCTGATTTTTAAAATTAAGGGGGAATTATGAAGAGCTTAAAAGACTTTGATAGAGAAATAATTCTCAGATTGTATGAAACCATGCTCAAAATAAGGCTTTTTGAGCGCACTCAGGCAAGAGTTTTTAGAGCAGGGGAACAGGAGGGTTTTACACATCTTTATTTGGGTGCTGAAGCAGTCGCAACGGGAGTTTGTGCAAATCTCAATAAGGATGACTACATCACCAGTACCCATAGAGGACATGGTCATATGATTGCAAAGGGCGGTGATTTTAAAAAAATGATGGCTGAGCTATATGGGAGAAGTACTGGTTACTGTCTCGGAAGGAGTGGCTCACTCCATATAGCTGATAGAAGTATAGGAGTTTTGGGAGCAAACGGTATTGTGGGAGATGGTAATCCTATTGCAGTTGGCGCGGGTTATTCAATAAAACTCAGAGGGACAAAACAGGTCGTTGTTTCCTTTTTTGGTGATGGTGCGACAAATCAGGGCACCTTCCATGAATCTGTGAACATGGCTGCGTCTTTTAATCTACCGGTAATTTTTGTTATTGAAAATAACAGATTGAGCTGTGGGGTTCCTACCGATACCGTCTGTAAGGTTCTGGAAAATTTAGGTGATCGGGCAGTTGCCTACGGTATTCAAGGGGAAAATATAGATGGTCTCGATGTTCTTGAGGTATATACAACGGCGAAAGCTGCGGTGCAAAGAGCGAGGAGTGGAGAAGGTCCAACGTTAATTAATTGTAAAATCGTAAGGCATCGTGGACACTTTGAAGGTGATATTGATATACGGACGCAGGAAGAAGTAGATGCAGCGCTAAAGCAAGATGCGGTTGAAAGCTTTGAGAAGAGGATGCTGGAGGAGAAAATAATTTCAGAAAAGGATGTTCAAGAACATAGGAATAGGATCCAGAAGATGATAGACGAAGCTGTTGAATTTGCACGAAAGAGTCCTCTGCCCAAACCAGAGGATGCTTTAAAGTTCGTCTATGCAGAGTAGTACAGCTTATAGAATGAGAGGAGGGAAGTTCAATGCGTACAATAATGTACCGAGAGGCTCTTCGTGAGGCGATGATTGAAGAGATGAAAAAAGATAAATATCTATTTTTGATTGGGTATGACGTTGGCAAATATGGTGGTGAGCACCGAATTAGCGGGAATATGTTTGATATATTCGGAGATGCAAGAGTAAAAAATGCTCCTATATCAGAACAGGGAATAGTTGGATGCGCAATAGGGGCGGCTATAACAGGATGTAAAGCGATCGCTGAGATCCCCTTTGGAGATTTTCTGCCATTGTGTATGGATATGATCGTGAATCAGGCAGCAAAGTTTTACTATACTTTCGGTGGGCAGATGAATGTCCCCATTGTTATTCTTACTGCAATGGGTGGCTATATTAGAGCTGCGGAGCAGCATTCACAGTGTCTTGAATCATGGTTCATGCACATTCCCGGTTTAAAGCTCGTTGCTCCTTCTACACCATACGAAGCAAAAGGGATGATGAAGACGGCAATAAATGATCCAAATCCGGTTATTTTTACAGAGCATAAAAAGCTTTTACCTATGAAAGGGGAAGTACCAGAAGAGGAGTATACAATTCCATTCGGTGTGGCAGATATAAAAAAAGAGGGTAAGGATGTGACACTCATCGCTATATCTTATTTGGTACATGCAGCTTTGAGTGTTGCTGAAAAATTGGAGAAGGAGGGTATTTCAGTAGAAGTAGTGGATCCAAGGTCTCTTTATCCGCTCGATAAGCACACGATACTGGAATCAGTGAAGAAGACCGGTAGAGTTGTGATAGCGCATGAGGCCTATGTAATTGGAGGCGTGGGAGGTGAGCTTGCAGCGATCATTGCAGATGAGGCTTTCGGATATCTTGATGCACCTATTAAAAGAATAGGTGCAAAATGGGCACCTCTACCCTTCCCATCTGTGTTAGAGGATTACGTTCTTCCCAGTGAAGATGATATTGAAAAGGCTATAAAGGAGATACTATAGAGAATAATTTCAAGCCATCATGAATGAGGTTATAATCTGAAGGAGATTTTTAATCATGATTAAGGAAGTAATTTTAGCAAAGATAGGTCTTACGATGGATACGGGTCGTATAATAAGCTGGTTGAAAAAAGAAGGTGATTATGTAAAGCAGGATGACCCCCTTTTTGAAGTTGAAACTGACAAAGTAACCACGGTTGTTGAGTCATTTCATACAGGATATCTTAAAAAAATACTGGTGGAAAAAGACCAAGAAGTACCAGTAAATACGGTAATTGCCTATATCGGAGACAAAGATGACATAGTTCCTGCAGGTAAACTATCTGAACAGGAGACTGGTAGGGAAAAAGCCAGACCTCGGGGAGAAGCTAAGATTGAGCCAGAAAAAACGGAGCGAGGGGTAAGAAAAGTTATAAAGAGCAGAATAAATGCATCACCTTTGGCCAAGCGGTTAGCACGTGAGCTCGGTATTGATCTGTCAAAGGTGAAAGGGAGTGGCCCTGAAGGACGAATTGGAAAAGAAGATGTTCTCTCTGCAGCAGATAAACAGAAAGCTGGAGGAGAACCGCCGCAAGATGTTGAGATAAAAGAGAAGCAGATTGCTCATGAGGATAAATTAAGAATTTTTTCAGAGGTTAAATTAACAGGTATAAAAAAGCTTATAGCACAACGAATGAAAACAAGCTATATCGAAGCTCCACATATTTATTTGGAATTATCAGTGGATATGTCTAAGGCAGCTCAGCTACGAGAGCTAGTCAACAAAGAGACTCAGGGCAAGGTACATATAACGTATACGGATATAGTGATCAAAGCGACTTCCCAGACATTAGAAAGACACCGTTTATTAAATGCGACGTTAAAAGATGATTCTATAGTAATATATGAAGATATCAACATCGGTATTGCCACTGCAACAGAAAAAGGACTCATTGTTCCTGTAGTAAAAAATGTCAATAAGTTGAGTCTTGCTAAAATATCTGCGATCTGTAAAGATCTAATCGATAAAGTTCGGTCAGGAAAACACGATTTGGATGACTTAAGTGATGGCACTTTTACAATTACGAATCTAGGGATGTTTGGGATAGAGTCTTTTAGGCCTATTTTAAATACAGGACAGGCAGCAATACTGGCAGTAGGAGCGATTAAAAACACACCTGTAGCCGATGAATCAAGAGAAGTTTGCGTGAAACCGGTACTTACAATTTCACTCGCCTGTGATCATAGAATTGTGGATGGAGCTGATGGAGCAAAATTTCTCTCTGATCTAAAGAGCAAAATAGAAAATTGTGAAGATATATTTGGATAAAATGGAACTTAAGTTTATCTAATCTGATTATATTTTTTCATTCCATACTTCTGAAGATAATAGTCATGCACTAATTATTTCCTTTTAAATTTTTCCAATTTACAATTCGTTGATTGATCAGAAAAAGTGAATCAAGGAATAGAGTGTGAGAAGAGTTATTTTATATTCCGTTATAATGAAGGACAGTGACATATTGTGCTCAAATGATCACCCCTTGTGAAATGGAAGGGTAAAATGAATATTCCAAATTTCTCACTCAGTGGCGGTCTTTCAAAAGAACATATCGATATAATGCATGAAAAAGCGCTCTCACTTGTAGAGGAAGTCGGCATTCAAATACCTCATAATGGTATCGTGAAATTATTATCGAATTATGATAGAGTTACAATTGAAAAGGATACGGTGAAATTTAAAAGTGATCTGGTGCTAAAGGCGTTACAGGAATCAAAGTATGATGTACCGAATTATGGGAAAGATAAATGGATAATAGATGCAGGGGCACATCAGACAACGTATTACGATCTGGAAACAAAAAAATTAAGACCTCCCACCACTCAGGATCTCATTGAATTGACTAAACTTGGTGATGCGCTTGATACGGTTGGCTCAGCACCGGTGGTTCCGATGGATGCTCCCATTCATCTCCAGAGCATATTAATGCATAAGATCTCCTACGAATATTCCAGATACAGATGCAACGATATTTATGAACATATGGATAAACCGACTCCCGAATGCGCTGATTATGTCTATGAAATGGCGCAAGCAGCCGGCAAAAGGTTTACTTTTGGTGTATGGATGATAAGCCCACGAACATTCGATAAAAACGGTTTGAAAGTGGCCTACCATTTATTAGATAAAGGGGTGCCGATGTGGATCTCTACCATGCCGGTAGCTGGGGTGAGCGCTCCGATTACCATGTTGTCAACACTGCTGCAGAGCATGTTTGAGCATTTCACAGGACTTACCATGCTTAACCTCATAAATCCAAAATCGTATAATTATATAGCACCTGACGATGCATTTGAGGCTGATCCCTTCGACATGAAATACTCGACATTCGTATACGGGTCTGCTGAATACATTCGAGCTACATTGCATAAAATCGCACTCTGCAACTACTATAATATCCCAGTTATAGCCAAATCTCTCAATACTGCTGGTAAAGAGCCTGATGCGCAGGCTGCATTTGAGGTTGGAGCACATTCCCTTATTGCGGCACTTGCAGGAGTTCGGGCCTTCAGAACAGCTGGTTTACTCTCATGCGGGGAAATCTACTCCGCTGAGATGGTGATTATTATTCATGAAATTTTCCAATATTTGAAGACAATACTTAAAAAAGAAGACTTTTCTGATGAAAGGTTCATGCTTGAAGAAATAAAAGCAGTTGGCCCAGGACAGAGTTATATTGGGAGAAAGAGCACATTCGATAATTTCAGAAAAGAATACTGGGAACCCAGGCTCTTCCTACATTCAAATCTTGGCCAATGGAGAGAGATAGGATCAAAGTCAATGTGGCAGTATGCAAATGAAATAGTAAAAAAGAAGATTAAAGAACATACGTACGAGATAAATCATGATGTGAAAAAGGAACTCGATAAAATTTATAATCGTGCAAAGAATGACAAACAGCTGGAAGAATCATTCAAGGTTGTGAAGTAAGTTTCATAGGAATTGCAAAGTAAGATTACCTGGGGAGGATCGGTAATGTTTGATGAAATAAAAGAAGCAATAGTAACCGGAAACGAAGAAAAAGCAAAGGTAATGGTCGGAGGTGCTCCTCTCACAAAGGAGTTTTCAGATAAAATAGGAGCAGATGGTTTTGCACCTGATGCATTGCATGCCATACATCTTGCGAAGAGTCTTATGAAAGGGTAATATGAAATATAGAAGAGGATATTATGGAACTAAAAGGTAAAACAGCAATTGTGACTGGTGCTGGAGGCAGTATTGGACAGTCACTCGCTATTGAGTTTGCAAAAGCTGGTGCGAAAGTTGTATGCTGTGGGCGTACCGAATCGAAACTGAAAAAAACGCTTAAACTCATAGAACAAAAGGGCGGGACGGGGATTGCCATACCTACAGATGTGACAGAATGGAATCAGATCCATAGAATGGTGGATCTGACATTGGAAAAGATTAGTCAGATTGATCTTCTGTTTAACAATGCAGGAAGCTTTAAATATGTGGGTCCTATCTGGAGTGCTGACCCAGAAGTCTGGTGGCATGATGTGAGGGTAAATCTTCTTGGATCCATGATGTGCTGCAGGGCTGTGTTACCTCACATGATTGAACGAAATGCAGGGATTATCATAAACATGGATGGAGGCGGCGGCTCAAATGGACCCAATGTAGGAGGTTCAGCATATGGATGTTCCAAGGCAGCGATATTGAGATTCAGCGAGGGTCTTGCCAAGGAACTGAAAATAGTGGGTTCTTCTGTTTTGGTTTTTTGTATGATGCCAGGTTTTGTTCGATCCAATATGACTGAGTATCTCATTGGTACTCCGGGACGCGAGAAATGGCAGCCCCATGTAAGAACACTCATAGGGTCTGAGGCTGAGCTTCCACCTGATGCATGTGCGAAGGCGACAATGAAACTATTGTCCATTGCAAGTCCCGAGCTCAATGGACGGATTTTTTATGTGGATATGGATTATGAAAAAATTGAGAGAAATAAAAAAAGAATACAACAGGAAAACCTCTACGTCATGCACCTTCTCACTCTTGATGGCAAACTAGGCCCTTGGCCGCTTGTAGATACAAAACAAGGAATATCTTAATTCAAACCTATGTTCCTGAGAATACTCTGAAATAACTTCATATTGACTATCACTTTTTAAATACGATATTTTTTATAGAGATATGGAAAACTATGAAGATATTTTCAAAGATCGCTCTTTTTCATCAAACCTACAATTTTCCCCCGAAGGTAAGCATATCGTCTCGTTTTCCGAGGATTGTCCGCTTGAGATAGGATTTCATTCTTTTTTATACAAACATCGACTGACACCGAGTTACCACGATCATTTTGAAATTACCTATATTTTTAAAGGAGAGGGAACCTTCTATATAGAGAACAAAAGATACGAGGCGAATGAAGGGGACATTTTTGTTATAGGGAATACCGAGTTTCACCGCCTGGAAGCCCATCATGCAAGGGAGTTAAAAACTATTGCCTTATATTTTCTTCCGGAGTTCGTGTACAGTGTGGGACAAAACAGCTTCGATTTTGAATACCTCAGACCGTTTTTTGACCATAGTTTTGAATTCACAAACAAAATATCTAAAAGTGATTTCAATTCGTATGGAGTGCTGGACCTGATGAAGAAAATATATGAGGAAAAATTAGAGAAGCGGGATTTCTTTCAATTAGCGGTTAAAAATTATTTGACAGAGATTCTTTTGCTCATTATCAGACATTTCAGAAAAATTTCATCTGATCTTATCGAATATAATAAGAGGAGTCGTAACCTCGAAAGGTTGAAGAAGGTATTTTCATTTTTACAAAGTCATTACCAGGAATCAATTTCACTTGAGAGCGTTGCACAAATTGCGTGCATGAGTCCTTCTTACTTTTGTAAATTCTTTAAAAAGGTCACGGGTAGCACATTGACTGACTATATCTTCAGGTTGAGAATCGATAAGGCAAAAGAACTTCTACTGAGCGGAGATTTGAACATTACAAAAATTGCCTACGAAACAGGGTTTGAAAGCCACAGCTATTTTGATCGCATTTTTCGGAGATTCACGAGACTATCGCCTCACGATTACCGATATCAACTCGCAGTACAAAAAAGCCTCCCCCCATCGTCAGTAAATTTAAGACAAAATAGTGCAAAAAAGTGACAAATACGTTGTATACATGCACAATATTTTTAATATATAATTTTAATGTTATTTAATGATTCCATTAAGTGATGGACCAGTTTATCGAACTCAGTCTGTATAGAATTAATGTTAATGGCTTATTGCATGATATAATTAAAACTGATATAATATCTGAGGGATTTTGTGGAAAACAGGCAATAGATTTCATATTAAAAGCTGCTTTTCATAATGCTGGGACCGCTTTAGAGTTAAAAAGATGTTTGTTTAGAAATATTTTGTTCTGTAATGTAAGAGAGAAACAATGGCAGAAAAAGAAAGTGCGTTGGTGCTAAGTAATATAGGTAAATACTTTGGAAATGTCTGCGCCGTCAAGGATATGAACCTCGAAGTGCACGACGGAGAGTTTGTTTCATTACTCGGTCCAAGTGGATGTGGAAAAA
>Ga0209636_10000398_pt1 | contig 41491 bp, 29 predicted proteins | sample DeeMarSWOR152_54_FD_187464 | JGI IMG/M metagenome (GOLD analysis project Ga0209636, IMG submission 187464) | Marine sediment microbial communities from White Oak River estuary, North Carolina - WOR-1-52-54 (SPAdes) (version 2) | ecosystem: Environmental > Aquatic > Marine > Intertidal zone >... | reverse complement strand
AAAATAGTATGAGAAATGAATTATTTAGAAAAAGTTTGGTTTTTGGAATAATAATTTTGTTTGTCGCAACAAGTATTGTACCAAGTATAAGCGGGAGTATCGGGGAAGTAAATAAGAAACAAGACATTGTGGATTACGCAGACAATGTTGCACCAAGTAGCACAAAAAACTTCTTGGATGACTTGGCATATGAAGATAAAAATGTATATGTTGATTCTGAAAAAACGGAGCGAAATAGGTTACCCCTCTTTAGTGAAGATTATGATGTGCAGTGGGAGATGAACTTTGGCTCTAATCGCCGGTATGGTGCACGTTACGAAGGTCCTCAGCCTATCGGCGATTGCGATAATGACGGTAAAAACGAGGTGCTTATTGGAGGTAGAGATGGCTGCCTTAGGATTTTTGAATGGGATGAAACAAAACAAACCTACTTACAGATGCATACTCTCCACAGTCCTTTTTATCCTTCTCAAAGTTTGGATGCTGGTGGCTTCGCCATTGGAGATCTAACTGGGGATGGCAAAAATGAGATTGCTGTTACATGGTATGCTACTGTATACAAATGGATTGCAGGAAAATATAGAATTATTGGTTATAATCCTTGGATATTCTGGAATGGTGGAGGAAGTGCAGACTGTTATATCGGAGATTACGACAACGACGGTAAAAATGAATTGATCATGAGCGGTGGCTCAATGACAGGTCTTAGTAAAGTTCCTGAAATTATGGTTTATGGATGGAATGGATTGAGATTGGTGAAAGAAGCACAATGGGATGACCCAGATGTCAATGGTTTTGTATACATGGCGGGATTGGGTGATGTTGATGAGGATGGAGAGAACGAAATTGTGTGCGGATCTGCGAATAAAGTAGTAGTCTTAGATTGGGATAAAGACGACAAAGAGTTTGAAGCAACTGTGATCAAAGAAACATATGGTTGGGAGCGTTATCCGTTTGCCTGTGTCTGTAAAGATAGTGATATGGACGGTAAAAATGAGATTCATGTGGGGTATTATTCTCCAGAGATTACAATTTTTGAATGGAATGGAACTGGATATGAAATAAAATTTGAGCAATATTGGCTTGATGAAGGAGCGTTGATAGAAGGTCTTGATGTTGGTGATGTTGACGAAGATGGTGTAGCCGAGGTCTGTGCAGGGACTGATATCATTCATATTCTCCAGTGGGATGGTGACACGTATGTTGAAGAAGCAACGATTCCTACTTTTGGTTCATTAGCGGTTGTTTCTATTGGAGATTGCGATAACGATGGTAAAAATGAGATCCATGCTGGCTCAGTTATGGTATCTCAAGGTCATGATTTTATGTCATGGATTTTTAAATACGAACTAGGATCCGCTGGCTTGGATAATCAGGAAGGATTTCCACTTATAAGCTCTTATGATGATGAGGGTAGTCGAAACAACCATATAATAACTAAGACAACCATGGAGACGGGCAGCATAAAAGTAATAGTTAAAAGCGCTCTACTTAGAGTTCCTTTAAACGGGGCATGTATAGCCGCATGGAATCTAGATGCTGGTGTCTGGTACGACATCCCCTCTAATGACGAAGATGGGATCTATATAAGATACAACCTACCTACAGGCGAGTATTTACTGAGAGTTATAAATGAAGGATATCAGATAAAAGAGACAACAGTTGCTATTTATGCAGGTCAACAAACAACTCACACGTTCTACCTACGACCTGTGTTAATAAAAGACTCTTTCAATGCTGAACAGGTAGTATTACCGGTAGACGCTGAACTTGAACTAGTTAACCAGCAAAGTAGCCAAAGCAACAACTAGATAACCACCAAATCTTCTAATCTTTTTTGGGCGTGGGGTTTTATAAAGAAAAATATAAGTCACAAAGTCATGTTTATTGTTTTTGGTTCAAAAGTGAAAAAAGTGAAAAAAATGAATGACGATTACTATTCGTATATGAGCAAACTTTTTGGAAAATGGGCATATTTCTATGATTTAGTTAGTATATTTATATCTGCCTCGGGAACAAGAGATAGAGTTGTGGATCTTGTTGATGCAAAAAGAAACTCGAGAATATTAGATTTATGTACTGGAACCGGTGACCAGGCTTTTGCATTTGGGAAAAGAGGGTATAGGGTTATTGGGGTTGATTTATCAGAAAAGATGTTACGTTTAGCTGAGAAGAAAAACAAGTATGAAAATGTGAGATTTGTGGTTGCAGATGCTGTTAATCTGCCTTTTAAAGATGATTGCTTTGATGTTTCTTGTATTTCTTTTGCTTTGCATGATATGCCCCAGGATATTAGAGATGTGGTATTAACTGAAATTAGAAGAGTTAGTAAGAGGGTAGTCGTCGTTGATTATAATATTCCTAAAAGTGGGTTGCATAGATGGCTTCATGTATCTGTAGCATCTCTTTATGAAAGTAAATATTACCATGATTTTGTTAAACGGGATCTAATAGAAATCTTACGGCTGCACAGCTTAAGGGTTGTCGAAGAAGCATATGGTTTAGTGGATTTTATCAAGATCTTAATATGCGAAAAAGTATAACAGTTTGTAATTCAGAGGGGAAAAACAGGGTTTATAGTAAAATATTGTAGAAATGAAATCAGTCTAAGTAAAAATATTCTTTGTTCATAGGATCAATAGCGATTTTTTAGACAGAAAAAATTGGTTGTTGAATTTGTTGTGGTATATGTTACTGTTGATATATAATATACAAAAATTATTTATAAGATTAAATATAAAAACATATTTATAATATTTATTAGGGTGAATAACACATGATTCACACGAAAATATTATCTGTAATATGTATAGTTATAATCGTCTTGGGAACAGCAACAACACCTGTGATAAAAGCCTTTTTTTCAGCAAATCGATCAACCTCAAGAGAAAACGATATAACAATCACAAGTACACGCACGATAAAAATAGGTTTTATGCTTCAAAAATGTGATTGGATGGATTCCTTTGTAAAATTGGCCTTGGCACAATATAAGACGTGTTTAAGGGAGGGAGAAAAAAAATATAATGTGGACTTTGAACTAAGAATATTAGAAGATAACTTTAACAGTGGCGCTATTCACAATGGTGCCTTAGAACACTCAGATTTCGATGTTTTACTTGGCCCTGGAGGATATGGTAGCTGGTATACCTCAGAGACATATAGAGAAAAAATCAGGAATTTTGTTGCAAACGGAGGCGGTTATTATGGTATATGTGGTGATTCCACTTTCGGAGGATTTAAACCAGAAATTTCAGAAGAATATGAAAAACTAATCAAAAAATTATTTGGCATTAAGGATGTAACAGATATGCTTGGTATCGCTAATGTACGTTCCAATATAACCATATTTGAAGAAATGATTGGTGATCCAGATGATTTTTCTATGATAAAAATGTTTAAACTTCTCCTTCAACTCGTGACTTCTAGAGTCCCTGTTAGATTCTTACGGACGGATATAACTATTCAGGAAATATTTTTTGATAATACTGTAACGTTGATGCTGGGTAACGTACCCCTTATAGACACTGACGAAACAGGTATGTCAGAGGTAATAGATATTGGTATCTTCGAAGGTTACGACGCACCTTATCCTAATTCTATAGTAGGAGGAACGGCTATAATTGCAACTGCTTATGGAGCGGGTAGAGTGGTATTATCAGCTCCACATGCAGAGTTAACCATAGGAAATAGTAATGCTTATCATGTGTTTGTAAGAAACCTTCTTTGGGCAGCGAACGCGTTACCAGAATAGACAACTTAGATGAAAGTCTAAGAAATGCCACTATTTCTTTTTCTTATTTTTCAATCTTATAATTAAAATGTAATGTAGAAATGAAACCAGTCTAAGACATCAATCATGTTTTTTGAGTTGAAGAAGATTTTTTTACTTTTATAGAAATATTTATAAACCAATAAATATAACAGGCCATATAAAAATCTTTGATTAATGGGAATCCTGGTCTATAAAACTTATATATCTTTGGAATAAGATTAGATACAAAGGGTTGATATTATGAAAGAAAAAATCTTAGCCTCAGTTGTTCTTGGACTTCTGGTTTTTGTTAGTTTTGGCTCAGTTGGTTTTCATATTGTTGAAGCGCAGAGTTTTAGTAATGTACAGGTTTTTTGTGGTGCAACAGAATATGAAATTGTAATATTTGATGAGATTGAGGAGACTGAGGATAAGGTTCTTGTTGTGGATAAGATCATTGGAGATATTCATGTGAAATATTGGGAGCATGTTATTAACAATGTTTTTGTGAAAAATGATTCTATTTTGGTGCATTTAGACCCCGAAACTGGTGACATACTTAAGTATGAAAAAAGTTGGACTGATATCGAATTAGACATATTCGATTCTGGAGACAATATATTGCTGGCTAAAGATTACTTTTGGAAAAAGGCTGTGGTTTTTCCTGATGAGGATGACAGTGGTATCTATTGTACTTTTTATGTTCCTGTGGATTATCCATTGGTTTGTTGGGAAGTCAGGTACACTGATGGGACAACAATACTATATGATTCTTCAGGGAGTGAGATTGGAGACGCAGTTCCTGCTCCCTCGCAGGGTTGTACACTTAGAGGTTGGGGTGATAGTAGGTGGAACTCTTGGAGGAATAACGCTAAGGGGTGGTATGATAAATGGTGTAGCAAGGTATATACAAAAGAACTGCCAACTGTTAACCAAATATCTAATTATATAAGTAATCCAAAGGTTGAGTATTTTTATGTGATTGCTCACTCAGGTCATCAAAACAATCGTTTTACAGCTAATGATGAAGGCGTGTATTATTATGCGGATCAACTGCATGAAGACATGTTAGGTAGGAGTCCAATGAACCTCTCAGTTCTTTGTTGTTGTTCGGCTATGGAAGGTACAGGTCCTGGTACGCTTTCTTATGAATTTAGAAAGGGGGAAATGGATGGTACTGTGACGATTGGGTATTATGATATGGGTAGTTGCGGGTGTTGGCCTTGGAATAGTATACCTTGGCAGGATTTCATGTTTGAAAAAATGGATGATTATACCAATTATACAATGAAGGAAGCCTTTGATTTAGCATGTGCAGAGGAACCGTGTATCGCACCATATGTTAGATTTGTTGGAGATGAAACTCTTAGAGTTGAAATTGACAATAACGTTGATCTTACTGGACGTTGTTATTATTACCTACTAGAACTCCCAATAGAATTCCCAATTAGACATGTAACAGTAAAGTGTATAGCAGAGAATCCAGATACGTATTCTGAGACGGCCACTACGGATTCTGATGGATATTATGAGTTCACTGACATCCCAAGATTCACTACGATTACAGTAAGTGCCTCTAAGTTCGGCTATAAACCAGCATCTCCTAACCCCATTACTTTTGAAATTACGACTCCTCGAAATCTTAATTTTAAATTAAGTATTTTTAAAACAATTGGCAGTCAAAGCAGTCAGCAGTCCACAACCACCGCAACTACAGCAACTACTTCCACTAGCACATCTACCTCTTCCACTAGTCAGAGCACCCCACAAAGCAATCCTAACAGTCAACCAAGCAACAGATAATACAATTACTAACCCAGAAAACCCCTTCTCCTTTTAGTCTAAGTAAATTAAATGTTTAAATGTTTATAATTTATAAGACAAGCGAAACAATTATAAATTAACAAAGCATAAAAAAACTGGGTGGAGGTATAGAGAAATGAATTCTAAAATAACTAAAATAGACGCTGTTGTTTTAACCGTGTTTCTTGTAGGAGCAATGTTTTTGGTTCCTGCAGGTGCTTTGAAAATTGAACAACCAAAAAACGTTATTAATCTCCCAATGAAAAATTTGGAGAATGGTGATAAAATATATGAACCATATGAAAAAGACCCAGGTCCAATGTGGTTAGATAGGACATATATCCTATACGACCCGTTGCCATCAACGTTCAATGGCGACAATGATGACGCGGGATATAAGAGAGATGCTGGAGATTCAATCTCCCGTTCAAATGCGATATATCCTGGTGAAATGGTCGATGATTGGCCAGGGAGAGGACAAACTGGGAAATTAAGCGCATCTGATGATGAAGATTGGTATTTCTTTTCAGTGTGTGATGGACAAGAGATCGAAATTATCATGACTCCTCCTACAGACCATAACTACGATCTTGGCCTCTGGGATGATGATGAAAACGAGAGAGCAACATCTACAAACCCAGATGATGATCCAGAATTAATAACATACACTGCAGATTATACTGGTAGATGGTACATGAGAATCCATTACATCAGCGGTTCTGGCGAGGGACAATATTCCTTCGATGTAACCCTAGATGACCAAAACGATGCAGGTAGTGGCGACGACGCTGGAGATAACTTTGCAGATGCATTCCTTATAACACCTGGTGACTACGATGGATATCTCGACATGGATGATGAGGAAGATTGGTATAAATTCAATGTAAACCAGGGGCAAGGCATACATTTTACACTAGAGATGAAAACAACGGCTTACTTATCTGATTTTGACATCTACCTATACAACCCCGATGGAGACATAGTACACTACGAAACATATTATTATGACGACGAACTAGAATACCCTGCAGATGACCAAGGACTCTGGCGAGTAAAAATAAAGATATTTCCAGGATATACCGATATCCCGGATCCTGAAGACTGGGATTACTACACATATGGATCAGGTGCATACGAGTTTGAGTTCAGCCTAGAAGGATCGGCTCAGGCTCCACCAGGTCCAATACCACAGCCGCAGATAACACCAATCGCTCAGACATTCAAAATAACGAACGATCCAGATAGCAACAACGACGAGTATGGTTACCTAGCTTCGATACCAGCATGCAACTACTTAGATGGTGGAGAGAAATACCTATCTCCAATCGTTTACACTGGGGATACGACAACTACCGAATGGTTCGGAACCGTTGACGATACCACTGATTATTTATTAGATGACTGGAACACCTACCTCAATGACCAAGGAAAACCCCCGGTGGAGTATAATGTCCCATCTGAACCAATAGAGGCTGCAGCTGAAATCGCAACAAACTCTTGGGAATCATCAGACCTAGCAGTTGTAGCAATTGATGGAAGCGACTATGAAGATACCACTACACAAGTACTCAAGAAGACAAAAACACTAAAACGCAACACCCAAGTTGAAACAATACCAAACGACAGCCCCGATATTATAGAGATAGCAGGTTATCACGTATATATACTCAAAGGACCTTTTGGTGGACCATTTACATGGTGGAAATGGGGAGCTATTAATGTAACCATAGAAGGAAGCCTCACCAACCCATCGCTCGTTGAGATATGGCCAAAGTATATGACTCTCGCAAGCGACTGGTGGCCTGAACACAGCGGTGACGAAAAATACGACATCTACTATCCCATAACCTCACCAGGTGTATGGGCCGCTGGTGTAGGTAGCATCTCAGGTGACTGGAACTTTAAGATAACCAAATACCAATGTCACAGATACAACATAAAAGTTAACAACCCTGATTCAGCGCTAAAAGCAACTATAACAACAACACAACCATCAGATCTGCTCGTTTTCCTCATTGATCCGCAGGGCCATATCAGAGCACCTGATATACCTGACTGGAATGGAGGACCTATAAACCCTATACATGAGTGGAATGGAATCGACAACCCTTCGTATCCACCTGATTGTGACCCATGGCAGACCTGGGACCCAGAACCTCACACTGAATTCTCCGCGGAGGTACTACACCCTGAAAAAGGAACATGGACCGCAATCGTTGTACCAAGACGTGCAACAGGGTCATCCAGCATCAAATACACTATCACTGGAGAAATAAAGAGCATAAATCAGAAGAGAGCAAACGCAGCGGTTTCTGCTGCAAATGCCGCCGTTATTGCCTCACTTGAACACGTTCCATTGTTATATGTAAAAGAAGACAGCGTGCCAACAGAGACACAAAACGCATTTAACACGCTTGGTGTCAACAAGGTCATATTCGTCGAAAAGAACCAAATAGGAGCCGATGTACGAAGTCAACTGCCAACTTTAGAAGCTGATTTAAAAACTATGCAAGAAATCGTTGACTACATCAAGGCTTATCCTGCTTCTGAAAACTATATAACTATAACTTCTCTGAAGACAGGAGATGGATACTTCGCTCCATCTGCCATGCTAGCTGCATACCATGGGTCACCTGTTCTCCGCATCGGAGAAACAGCTGGTGGTACTTCTTCAGGAGGAAACAGTCAGATAGTGATAATAGGTGAAATAAACGGTAATATATATTGTTTGGACGTCTCAACTGGGGAATACATATGGAGCAGCCCAGAGGGTTGGATGCCAACGGATCCCTCACCAACTGGTTCCCCTGAGGGAAAAACCTACCTAGGTTCAACCAACGACATGGTATTATGCATGGATGCATCAGATGGAAGCATCCTCTGGACACATCCAACAGATTACGAGGGCATTTCACTCGGTAGTTTAGAAGCAAGCCTCTACATGGACCTAGATAATAGCGAGGTCTACTACTTAGACACTACAACAGGTGAGGAGTTACAAAGTACACCGATATTACCAGCGGGTGGATCAATAGGTCCTGCTAGTATGGCGAATCGAATAGACACCTGGAGACTGTGGGGTGGAGATTACTACCATGGAAACCGTGCTCCTGGTCATCTACCAATTCACGATGAACCAGTTACACAGATCGGAAAATGGCAGCTATTGATAAAACTGCTACAGTACCTAACTGGCAGTGGAGACGATCTACCACCACTTGGAATGGATGCAAAAAGATACTGGAACGAAGAAATGCATAACGGCCTACATAACTGGATCGACAGTTACGGCCTTGATCTTGATGGACAAGAGGCATATGTAGTTGTAGCACCACGAAAAGACATCCGTTTAGAATTACACTCTGTCATGATAGGTAACAACTCATATGCAGGTCATATACCTGGAACTACACCAGCATATACATCGGCTATCGTGATGAGAAACGTCCTCTATCCAGCTTTGATCTATGCCAATCCAAATCGGGATACGACCACTACTCAATTTATGAATTTCCCTGACGGTGGCACATGGAGGACAAATGATGAAGTAACTCATACCGTGTATTCAAGCAGGATGCTCAAAAAAGTGTTTATGTCCCATGGTAGAACATATGATGGACATTGTCTCTGGGATGCCCACCTTAAGAGATTGAATGATGGCGCCAGTGTGTTTTACTACTCAGGTCATGGAACTGGAGGAAGCGGTATCTCTGCACAATATTACCAGACAGATTACTGCAACTATCCTGATCAGATATGGCCTGACACCTGGCGAGGATACATGTACGACAACTGGAAGACAGCAAGAGACAACGGGAGGAGATGGTACAACCCAGAACCACCAAATCTCTACGACATCATACATTATAAATGGGTTGATCAACTCCTAGAGAATCTAAAGAGCAACGCAGTCTTCTACATGTCATGTTCAACTGGGCAACAATTCGGACCAATGGTCTATCTCGACCATGGAGCAGTGTTGTGGTATGGAAACGCAGGGTCAGGACTATGTCCAGAAGCAGATCTCTTGGACGACTGGTTCTTCGAGGATTCGATGATGTATGGAGAACCCGTAGGTGCAGCATATTCAAAATATGTATGGCTACACTATAGAGATTTTACTACCAGTGACCCAACAGCAATGTACGGCTCATCATCACTATATGGAGACACGGGCATTACCACGGTTCACTGCATATACGGTGACCCCAACCTCATCATCTACAGCCCAGATTGGGCAACACCACTACCAGTAGACTCACCCCTAGGGCCAGGACACTTACCAAAAACAACTCTAAAATCAGAAATACCCAATACACCACAAAAAACACAGTCAAATACAAACCCATACCCATTGGTCTTAAAAATACTAGAGGAAACCATTACTCCTCCTGAAACAATATTAAGATCAATGGAACGCCGTTAAAAAAACCTACATAAAACCTCCATCTCTTTTTTTCTATTTTAGTATCTTATTACAGGATGTCTGTTTCATAAGATTTATATACAATTAAATATACTATATATTATAAAAATCTAATAAGTGACAAATATGAAGAAAATAATAGTAGCTATTTTTATGGCGGGTTTGCTGCTAACGACAGTACTCAGTGCAGTATCTGCAAATACTTTTACTGCAGAACACATAGAGCCAATATCATATAATGCAGCAGACAAAACCGGAGTTGAGAGATGGGCAGTAATTGTAGGAGCATCAGGGGATATCTATGGCGATTATGATGCTATTGATTTAAATGATACTCTTGTCAATCACGGTTGGCAGGCAGATCATATAAAACTTTTAATATTTCCCGCTTATCATGATGATAGATGGTACATCGAGGCCAATAAAGAAAATATTATTAATGCAATTCGTTGGATGGAATCCAAAGAAGATGAAGATGACATTGTGTTATTCTTTTTTTCATGTCACGGAGGATACAAAGAGATTTATGTCCGTTGGGGAACTATAACATGTGAGGAGTTGAATAACGAACTAAATAATTTTGAGTCAAATAGTATGGTTATTATCTTTAACAGCTGTTTTAGTGGTAGTATGGTATCCTCTCCATTTGTTTCCTCAGAACTGATGAAGGAGGAGCAAATAGAAGAGCTATATGATAACAATGTTATCGGTATTGATGGAACTGTTGAATTTATGCCTGCACTAAACGCAGAGAACGAGCAGATATCCGTAGAAGAATCAGGTTTAGAATCTTCTGGATCTGATGGACTTGATAAACCTGGACGTGTTATATTAATGTCATCTGGACGATTTGAAATTTCTTGGGCCAGTTATATTCTACAAAATGGTATATTCTCATATTTTCTTATAGAAGGATTTGAAGGAAAAGCAGATGATGTAAACCAAGATGGATGGATTTCAGCAGAAGAAGCATTCAAGTATGCAAAACCACGAACCACATTGTTTGCAAGGTTGAAACTGATTACCTTCCAGCACCCACGAATATATGATGGATATAAAGGTGAATTAAACATAGTCTCGATTAGCGACCAGCAAAACGATCCCATCCAAGATCAAAACCACTGTGAAGACAGCCAAAACAACAACTACTAACCGCAGAAAAACCTCTCTATTTTTTAACAAATTTTCTACTAAAAATGAAGATTAATTACTTTCGTTTTTTAACATATACTTTTTCCAGATAAAAGAAACAATAAATGTACCAACGAGACAATAAATCAGCAACAACAATGGAACAAACACATTACTCAAAATCTGATAATCAACAATAAACAAAACACCGAGAGAAGCAATCATAAGACCAGAAAACAATTTCAAAACCCTACCATGCCACTCTGACAGCTTCATCCTACCAAGAGTAAAAGCGAAAATCAAAACAACTATAATAAGTGGAATAACATAAACCACGTTATAAAAGAATAGATGTAAAATGTAAAAATTTGTACCCGCAGAAGGATACTGCGATGTCAATGATGTAACATAGATAAGGGGTAATTCAAGAGTACACAAAAGCTCATAGAAATTAACCATAATCGCCAGGATTATAGTACCAAACATAGCAGTTGCAACATAAGGAGTCTTTACCAAATCTCTAATCTGCTTATACAAACCTGGTTTTTTATCCTCAGAGATACTAAGAGAAGTACCTTTTTTGAAAAAGAAAAAATCCTTAATATTGATAAAACCAAGCAGTAGAGATATCGCACCTACTATAACTGTTATTACATCAATATACGCAACTGTTAACAATAAAGAATTCAACAAAACATACATAAAAATGAAATAAAAAAAACCTGAAAAAAATACGAAAATACCACCAATAAGCAGCATCCTCCTACGCGATCTAGCATAAATCAACAAGCTAAGAAGAATCAACAAAATAAAAAATGAACAAGGATTAAAACTATCCACACTAGCAAGAAGAATTGTTAGAACAGGCAACGACATGTCTGAGATATTTATCCTACCTAAAAACGGTAGATCAATAAAACTCTGATTCTCATCAAATGTTTCATTAAGAGTAACATTAGCGAGATAAGAATCAATTACAAGTTGCAAATCCTCCGTCCATTTAGTCACATTATAATCCTTAGGAACTTTTGTCTCATTATTAACAACTGCACTAGGAGAAGTAACAAGATCATATTCACGCAACTTCGACCAATTCTCAACACGTATAATATCCAGCCAAAGGAAAAGGACTCTGCCAGTATAATTTTGCTCCAATTCCTTGATTTTATCAGAATAATCCTTGCAGGTTCCACACTTGCTACTATAAAAATACTCAACAACTATTTCATCTTCCGCCAGAGCAGGATATATTAAAAACTGAAGCACAAAAAGAAAACCTACAACGATTAACAGCCTCTGACAAATTTTCTTCATATAATGTTCCAACTAAATATCTAAACATGGATAAAAAACTATTCATCGCCCTACATCAGAATCCTACTATTGCGGCCACTGGCTCAATAGAGATTTTTAAATACGGTATAATAGATTACATGTGTTAACAAGTTACTTAGAGGCATGGAAAGAAATGAAAAATGAAAAGAAAGAAAGATGTGTTCTTACAGGCGTTATAGAGACAGAGCTCGACATACTAAAGCGACATATCAATGTGCTTAAAACATTACAGAAACACCAACCCATGGGGATAATAAAACTCTCTGAACTTACTAAGTATCCTCAGCACATGGTGAGATATTCACTTAGGATATTAGAACAAGATGGACTTATAGAACCATCTCCACAGGGAGCAATAACTACAGGTGAGGTGTCAAAAACCATAGTCAAGCTTAAAAAAACATTGAAGAATATTAGCGACACCGCTGAAAATCTTATAGGAACACTCGAATAAAATCCATCGTAAAATTTTTCTGCTATTTTGCCGCGGTAACTCAGCTGGGAGAGTGCACGGCTGAAGACCGTGATGTCGAGGGTTCAAATCCCTCCCGCGGCATACAAGTATAAGACTATACAAGAATTTTAGCATGTCTTTCTAATAAAACCATCAGCTATATACTCTTTTTTTATCACGCCATCATGAAGCAGAAATCAAAAATTCTACATGATCTACAAATTCAAAATACTCATTATTATTAATATAATAAATCTCAAAATCCCCTGTATTTGAATCATCAAGATAATAAACAAACGCTACTCTTGAATCTAAATAACTATTATTCTTATCATAAAACTTAACAGTGATTTTAACATGATTAAGCATTTCACCTGCTACGTTTTTCACAGTACCACTTACCACGTACCTATAGGCTTCTTTGCTATATACAAAACCATCAGCTATTTTCTCATATCCACTCTTTTTTTGAGTTTCAACAGAGTATATAAGAAGCTTTGCCTTATCAGTACCAGTTTCACCTATTTCTTCCATGCATCCACTCAAACCAAAAATCAGAAGCAAGAATGATATTATTACAATTATCAAGAAATGTTTGTTCATATTCAATCAGAACCTTGCTTTAATTTCTTCTCCACAATATGGGCATATCCTGTCATCAGCCGAAACGACACGTCTACAATGCGGGCATTTCCTCATCTTTATCCACCTTCAAACTACAAATTTCATAAAATCTATTTCCTCTTTAAATGTTTCAATCCTGCCCGTGCTGATTCCTCAGATTCTCCCCTCAGTAACCGTCTTTTATAGATAGCATATTCCTCTTCTGGTGTTTTACGCATATAACTTTTCAATCTGCGTTTTTCTTTCCAATCTTTAAACAAACCCATCTCTCGCCCCTATTAATTATTCCATAACATCTCATTCTTTATAAAACAAATTCCAACTATCAAGAGATGCTTATTCATCTTTCATACTTTTTTAAAGTAGATATTATAGCATTTGTAAACACAATCAATATACCAACTATTCCTGCATACATCACTATCGCTAAAAACGAAAATCCTATAAGAACAGGAAAATCTATCAGGGTTAAGAGACCAGCAAATAGTACTAAACAGATAGGTACTCCAAAGATATACCAATATAGTAAAGCTGTTGTTTTTTTAAATTTCTCTCCTTTCATATTTTTCCTCTCCAACTGCAATCTAATAACATCTGTTTACTTATAAAATCTGTTTTTTTACTATTTTTTTCATTTTGACGTTTTTACACATTAAGTTTAAATATCACTAGTGACAAATAATAACATGGTATGTGATCAGAGGGCGGGGGGATATTTGGTATCTACCTTTCCTCGCTGATTTGAGAGCTTTGGGGATATTTGGTATCTACCAAAAACCTCTCCACATATCCATTATTTTTTATCCGTTTCTTTAAAAACATACCTTAGAACCCTGTGAAATCAGGGTGAAAGGCATAACTACATTTCATAAAAATCTCCAAAATTTTATATACCCAATGTTTGTTTTAGAAAACAAGGGATGCAAGCACAGATAGGACAGTATTAGAGTATAGCATTTAAAAAATTAGAAAAGTAGGAAGGGATGGAATCTGTATCTTAAAGAAATTCAGATGGAAAACTTTAAATCTTTTGGGAGAAAGCTCACGGTACCGTTTTTTCCAGGGGTTACTGCTATCACTGGGCCAAATGGAGCTGGAAAAAGCAATATTGCTGATGCCATTCTATTTGTATTAGGCCCTAAGAGCTCAAAGGTTATGCGTGCAGGTAGATTGCCTGATCTTATCTTCAACGGGGGTAAGAAGCGTAAGAATCCTGCGAAATACTGTAAGGTTTCATTGGTTTTCGACAACACTGAGAAGAGGATGCCTGTCGATTCCAATGAAGTAACGCTGACGAGGATGATTAAACGAGCGCCTTTAAAGAATGACCCTGATAATTATTACAGTTATTTTTACATTAATAACCGTGCTGCATCGTTTTCTGATTTTGTCAATGTATTGGTTCATGCTCGTATTTCTGGAGATGGGTACAACATTGTGAAGCAGGGTGATGTCACCAGTCTCATAGAGATGGGAACCGTTGACCGTAGGCGGGTAATAGATGATATTGCAGGTATTAGCACTTTTGACGATGATATCAAGAAAGCGGAGAAAGAAAAAATTGATGTGGATAGTAACCTTGAACGTATACGTATTATTTTAACTGAGATATCTAGCCATATTAGACAGCTTAAAAACGATAGAGATGAAGCATTTCGATACAAAGAGTTGAAGGATAAACTGTATGAGACAAAGGCGAAAATAGCATACAAAAAGAAACAGGATGTTGAATCACAAATAGCAGAGATCAACCGGCAGATTGTATCCTACGAGAAGGAACGGGACACAATAGATCAAAAGGGGAAAGAATTGAAGGATCAATATACTCAAATACAGAAAGAATTAGAGGAAATAGAAAAAAAGATTGGAGATGTCGGTGGCGACGAGGTAAAGGAGATCAAAGGTAAGATAGATTCGCTGCGAAGTGAAGACATAAAGATTGAGGAGAGAATCAACTATTCAAATGATGAGATACGGGAGATTCAAAACGAGGAAAAAAACTTAAGAGCAGGGTTAGAAGCTGTAGAGAAAGAACTCGATGAATATACATCTCAAAAAGAAGAACTATGCAAAGAAATTGAAGGTAAACATACTGAGTTAAAAGAGAAAGAAAAACAGTTATCCGAGTTGAAGGAGAGTATTGCCCAATCTGATGACAAGTCTATGGATTTAACCCGTGAACTTGTCAAGATGCGTGAGGAGTACAATGAGAAACAAAGCGAGATCCATGAGCTTAAATTGAAACGGAATAGATTCACCGATAAAATAGAGGCTTTAGAGCTGCAGATAGCTGAGATGCAGGAGGCAAAGTCAACCTATGAGTTTGAGTTGAAAGATATCGACTGGCAGGCGGATGAATTTAAGAAGGATCATAAGGAGCAGCATAAAAAAACAAGGGATCTAGAAAAAAGTCTTTTTGATAAAAAGAAACGTGAGGCAGAGCTCACAGAGCAGTTAGCTGATCTGGAGAATGTTATCCGGAGGCTTCAACGTGAACAGTCGAAACTACAGGCTGAGTATGATGCGTTGCAGTCCGTCCATGGTCAGTATAATCAGGCTGTTCACGAGGTTTTAAAAGCTAGAGAGAATGGTTCGATAAAGGGTGTTCATGGGACTATCGCGGAGCTTGCAGAGGTAGATAAAAAATACGAGGTTGCTATGGAGATAGCAGCTGGTGTTCGTATGCAGTCTATCGTAGTTGATGATGATGAAGTAGCGTCAAAAGCGATTCGTTTTCTACAGAAGGAAAACCTGGGACGGGCGACGTTTCTACCGTTGAATAAAATGATTGCTGGGAAACCACGTGGTAAGGCGCTTATGGCGATTAAGGATCCAAAGGCACATGGATTTGCCATTGATTTGGTGAAATTTAAAGACAAGTATAGGGGTGCCTTTTGGTATGTATTCGGCGATACCATAGTGGTTGATGGTCTCGATGATGCACGTCGTCTTATGGGCGGCGTCCGGCTTGTTGACTTAAAAGGTAGTCTTATCGAAGCGAGCGGTGCGATGATCGGTGGAAGCAAACCGAAAACTCGTCTTTCTTTTAGTGGCGTTGACCGAGGTAAACTAGAGGAGGTAACGCAGCAGCTACAAGAAGCTATAGCAAGTCAAGATGCCTTGTCAGAGGAGCTCACAGGATTAAAAAAGGATATAGGGGAATTAGAAAGTAGTCTAGGAGGTCTTAGAACAGAGGTTGACAAAGAAACACAGGTTAAAGATCTAGATGTCCGCAGGAAAGAGTTTACTGGGAAACTCGAAGTGCTCAATAAAGACCTAGAAGCTAAAATTAAAGAAAAAGAAGAATTAGAAGCGAAGAAAGAAGAGGTTGTCACCAGGGTTAAAGAATACAAAAAGCGATTAGAAGAATTAGATTCGTTAAAAGAAGAAAAAGGTAAAATCCTTCTAAAAGGTACGAAAAAAGAACTAGCTCAGCAGACGCGTTCTCTTGAAAAAGAGGTAACAACACTTCAAGAAACTGTTTTAACACTCTCCTCTGAAAAAGAGGCATTGAAGAAGAAAATAGAACTATTAACAGAGCGGAAAAATGAGATCTCTAACAATATAGAAACAAAGACGAAAGAGATTGAGACATACAAGAAATCAGTCAAAGAGTTAAAAGAATCTCGATCCAAATATCGCAACGAGTTAAACGCGTTGATGACGGTTGAAGAACAAATGACTGATAAGATCAAGGATTTAACTGTTCAACGCGATGGAATATATAAGAAAACAGTTTCTATTGAGAACGAGCTTGACAAGATAAACACTCGTATTGAATCATATTATGATTTGATTTCACGGGCGAAATATCGACTGCCGACTCTTGAAGATACTGTAAAAGAACTAGAGCAGGAGCTTAAGTTGTATAATGTTGAAATCACTGATAAGAAGATACCTAATGTTGAATCATTAAAAGACTCAATGAAGGTTACTGAGGAATCTATGAGGGAGCTGGAACCAGTGAACATGCGTGCTCTTGAAGAATACGAGCATCAGCTGGAGAGAAAAAATAAACTTAGCGAAGACGTGAAACATTTAAAGGATCAGAAGAAGAACCTTGTAAAACTCGTAGAAGAGGTAACTGAGAAGAAGACGGAACGATTCTATGAAGTCTTCGATGAAATCAACAAGAATTTTAAAGACATCTATGCACAGTTATCTGAAGGTGGCGAGGCGGAACTTCAACTTGAAGACCCAGAGAATATTTTTGAAAGCGGGTTGACGATAAAAGCAAGACCCCGGGGGAAGAAGATACTGTTGTTATCAGCTTTATCTGGTGGAGAAAAAAGCATTGCTTCTATCGCGTTTATCTTTGCCATTCAACATTACGATCCCAGTCCATTTTATGTCCTCGACGAGGTTGACATGTATCTAGATGGTGTAAACGCGGAGATCGTGTCACGTATGATAAAACGCAACGCTCAGGATTCACAGTTCATCATGGTTTCATTACGTAAGGTTGCTTTGAAAGAGGCTAACCATGTCTATGGTGTAACTATGAGAGATACTGGTGTCTCTGAGATGATAGGAAACATAGATCCAGCGTCTGTAGGACCAAAGGGTGAGTTAAACATAAAAGTAGGAGGACATACTCGTGGAGCAGCCTGAAATCGATAACGACGTGATAAACCATTTATTGTTTCATAAATCATTGATAGATGAACAAGACAACGCTTCGAGGATCAACTATTATGTTAACATGCTTCAGAAAACCAGTGAAGGGGAGCATGTGTCTATGGATAACCCGTTTGACCGGTCGATAGCTATCGCATTCGAACTAGTGATGAGACAGCATCTCAACCCATGGGATATCGATCTAGTAAGCTTCTCCACTATGTATCTAAAACGTGCGAAAGAGGAAAAAATCGATCTCATGACCGCAGGCCGGATCATCTACATGGCATGGAAAATACTGAAGCTACAGAGCGACGACCTCGTAGAAAGCATGGAAACCACAGAAGAAGAAATGGAACCATTTGGCTGGGGAGACATACCCACGGAGATGTGGCTTGAAAAAGATGATGACTACTCCTACACAAACCTCATCATGAAGATGCCAGAACCACCACTTGATGAACCCCTTCGGAGGAAATCCAAGAGAAAAGTCACCCTGATCGAGCTTTTAGACGCGTTTGATCAAGCACGGAAAGAATCCGAGGAATACCAGCTTATCGAACAGCAACGACAAGCAGAACGAGAGCGCCTAGCAGAAAAAGCACGGAGACACATGATAGGTACAGCCCATGAGGATCATCTAGAAGAAGACGTTGAAATGGTATGGAAAAAAATCAAAAACTTCCAGAAAAAAACCATGTCATTACTTGAACTCTGTGAAAACAAGAAACGCGAGGAAGTGATAAAGACGCTGATGTCAATATTATTCCTTGCATATGACAACAAGATAAGGGTATACCAAAGGCGTTTTCCTTATGGAAAGATATATATTAAAAACATAGGATATAGCTAAAGAGGGATACCTGTTATGGGAGTAAAAGAACAACGATTGGTTGAATCCGTTTTGTTTTCTGCAAGTAAACCAGTCAGTATAAATGAGATTAAGGAATCCACGGGACTTTCTCCTAAAAAAATCAACGAAGCCCTAGAAAACCTTATCAAAAACTACAATGTTGAACGTAAAAATGAGACTTCTATGGAGATCGTGAAAGCAGGCAACAAATATACTATGCAGGTGAAAAAAAGATTTGTTGATCAGTCTGTCATGGTTGCCAAGCCCGAAATACAGAGTTATCTATTGAAGACACTTGCGCTTATAGCATTTCATCAGCCTATTAAACAGTCCAATCTTCGGCGGATGATCGGTCCTAGAGTATATGATCACGTGGATGAACTCTCAGCTATGAAACTGATTTACGCGAAGAAATACAAGACAACTGAGATGCTTACGACGACAAAACTCTTCCCTGAGTATTTCGGTATTGATACCACGAAACCGGAGGAAATCAGAGACTTCCTAGCGAAAAAAGTAATAGGAAATATAGCAGAAGTAGACAAACAGGAAAAATAGTGTTTTAGAATAAACCATCATTATTTTCTTCTTTAATTTGAGTTTTAGAGTGAAACAACACTTTAGATTTTTTAAAAAATAATAACCTAAATTATTTCGGATAACACTTGTCAAAGAAACCTGATAACAGTTGTACAACAAACCGTTTAAAAGACGACATACAGAGTATACCATGTAGTTGTTGGACTGGGGGAGAAAAAGTTTTTTTCATTCTTTCACCTCCTCTCTTCCTCACCATCTTCCCCATCCAACAATTTAAACCACATCTCATAAAGTCTTTTGTCTTTAAACAATCCAAATGTTAAAAGAATATAAATGAAACTATGTAGTTATGTTTATAAAGATACACGTATTATCAAATGTCAGTTGGGGGGTAGATGATATGAAAGATGTTTTGTTTAGAAAAGTGTTAGTAGTAGGAATAACACTGTTGTTTATAGGAGTTGTTTTTATACCAACAATATATGGTGGCCTGAGCTGTAAAAGTTTTGAAACTCTTAACATAGATGTTTCGACAAATGGGGAAAATATCGAGATCCATTATCAGATTAATAAATTTATTAAAGAACCTGTAAAAATCGGTCAGGAAGAGTATTTCCGTATTTTGTTAGACGGCGAATCAAATATATTGTTAAGGGGGATGCCTGACATTCCCAATATCTGCCGAAGTATAATTATTCTTGATACAGCGAAAATGAATATCCAAGTTACAGGTTCTACGTTTGAAGAATATGAAGATGTTCTCATAGCGCCATCCAAAGGAAACTTGCCACGCATGGTAAATCCTGATGAGATCCCGTTTGTCTTCGATAAAATCTATAGTGTCGACGACTGGTTCCCAGGGAAATTAGCTGAACTCCAAGAACCGTATATTGTTCGCGACTTCAGAGGAGAAGTAGTAAAAATATATCCATTCCAATATAACCCCGTTAAGAAGATACTTCGTTTCTATACTGACATTAAGGTTGAAATAAGTCCTGACGGTGTTGATACAATTAACTGTATTTATCGCGATAGTCTTCCTGCTAAAATTGATATAGATTTCAACCAGATTTATAAGCGCCGTTTCATCAACTATAATCTAGTTTTCAATAATCGCTATGATCCAGTTGAAGAACGAGGAAACATGCTAGTTATTACATATGATGATTTCTGGGATAATATGACACCGTTTATAGAATGGAAGACGATAAAAGGTGTTCCAATTGAGATGGTTAAAGTTTCAACAATCGGTGGCGCAAATGATATTAAAACATATATTGAGGAGTATTACAACACGAATGGTCTTACTTTTGTTCTGTTAGTCGGGGATGTTGCTCAGATTCCAACATTGTATGTTAGCTATTATGCATCAGATCCTAGCTATTCGTATATCGTCGGAGATGATCATTATCCCGATCTCTTTGTCGGACGTTTTTCAGCAGAAAACATTGAACAATTAGAAACTCAAGTAGAAAGAACAATCAAATATGAAAAGTTTCCGCAGGACGGCACAGAGTGGTATCATAAAGGAACTGGTGTTGCTTCTAATCTGGGACCTGGTGATGACGGTGAATATGATAATCAACATATGGACAATATACGAACCGATCTTTTAGCCTACACCTATACGGAGGTTGATCAAATCTACGCTCCTTCAGCCACTGCACAGATGGTTACAGATGCTTTGAATGGGGGCAGAGGTATTGTTAATTATTGTGGACATGGCTCTATGACTTCTTGGGGAACCACTGGTTTTAGCAATTATGATGTTGATGCTCTTGTTAATGATAATATGCTTCCATTTATCATTTCAGTTGCTTGCTATAATGGGATGTTTGATGGTGGAACTTGTTTTGCAGAGGCTTGGATGCGGGCAACACATGATGGTGAGCCAACTGGTTCTATTGCAAACTTTATGTCAGCTAAAAGTCAAGAGTGGAGTCCACCGATGGATGCACAAGATGAATTCATCGATATCCTAGTAGAAACATATGAGGATAATAAGAAAACCACGTTTGGCGCTCTTTGCTTTAATGGTTGTATGCACATGAACGATGAATATGGATACTTAGGATGGGCAGAGACCGATGCTTGGACTGTTTTCGGTGACCCGTCACTACAAGTAAGAACAAATACACCTAGCGACATGACTGTGATACATGGCTCTGTAATCGAAGAAGGATCCACAAGCTTTGACGTCACCGTCACAGATATTGAAGGTGCCCTTTGCGCAATATCCCGCGGCCTAGTACCATTAGGATACGCGTATACAGATGAAAATGGACACGCTACAATAGAATTCGAAGAACCAATAACAGGTGAAGAACCAGTAGACCTCGTCATCACCGCATACAATAAAGTACCATACTATGCTGAACTACCAACCCTGATAAACATAGAACCAGAGGCACCTACTATAGATGGTCCACACTGGGTGATCGGGGGAATAGAGTACGAATACACATTTGTCTCCATTGATCCAAATGAACACAATGTAACCTACATTGTCAACTGGGGATATACTGGTGGTTATAGCTATGGGCCATATCCATCTGGTGAAACAATAACAGTAAAACATACGTGGGATAGAATAGGTAGATTCACTATCAGAGCTATGGCAAAAGACACATTAGGTGCTGAGAGCAACTGGTCAGAATTTAAAGTAACGGTACCTATTAAAGGGCTGTCCAGTAATTCAAACATGCAATTATTTGGGAACCTTATACAGCGTATCTTTAGCAGAACAACAAATTCATAAAATTCCAGCGAAAAATAAACATTCCATTATTAATTTAACAGAACTGCAGTTGCTAAAACTTATATATTGCTTATAAGATTAACAAATGTTAATATATTTTAAGAAATGTGGAAAAAAGGGGAGAAAAACATGGAAAAAAATAATAAAAAATTGTATTCTAAGCTGAAAATAGGCATAGTGGTCTGCGTTCTACTTTTGAGTATGTCTTCTCTAACTGTTGGAGAAAACAAGCTCAAGCGTATAACATTAAATGAAAATAGGATAACTGTTACTAGAGCAGATGATTCAGGAGTAGACCTTACTCTATCCATTGTAGACTTTAGCGGTAAACTAGTTGAAGCTGAAGGAAATTTTTTCCAACGGTTACATATTCCTAACGGGGGTCATACAGCTGAGTATGGCAAAGCTGAATTACCGACATTAAGCTTCTATGTGGCCGTTCCTCAGGAAGCTGAAGCAGTTCTTAGTTATGAAATATCAGATTACTCTATCTTCCCTCAAACCTATGATATATATCCATCTCAACCGCCAAAACCTGATTCCGGAGGCTATATAGATCCGCCATTTACCATCAATGAGAGTTTTTATTCTAAAGATGAATATTATCCATATTCCGTTGTTAAAGTCAGTCCGATAATGGTCATGCATGGCTGCCGACTCGTAATGGTTTCTGTCTTCCCATTCGCGTACAATCCTGTAATTAAAGAATTAAAGTTGTACAATGATATAAGCATCAATGTCGACTTCGTTGGAGGCACAGGCGAGTTCATCTCTGAGAGATACCGTTCTATATATTTCCAACCTATTTTTGATGCATTTCTGATTAATGCCAATTGTATAGAAAGGGCACCGTTGCATAATCCAAAATCTGGCATTTTAAACCGTGGTGATAGAGCAGATCTTTTAATCGTAGTCTATGATGATTTCTATGAAGAAATACTGCCTTTGGCAGAATGGCGTCATTTAACAGGTATAGAAACTAAGGTTGTAAAGTGGTCTGAAATTGGGACAACTGCTGCTGACTTACGCGATTATGTGAATTATGCGTATTACAATTGGGAGTTGCCGCCGTCTTTCCTTCTTATAGTTGGTGATGCTGATCATGTTCCAGTAAACTATCTATATACCCATCCATACCATTATACCCCTACTGGTACTGACCATTGGTATGTCGCATTTGAAGGAGATGACTACCTGCCAGAGCTACATACAGGAAGAATATCTGTTGAGGATGAAGATGAACTCACTACAGTAGTTAACAAGATTTTGGATTACAGCAAAACACCTTATATGGATGAAAACTGGTTTGATGATGTTCTTCTTGCTGCCTATGAAGAATATGGAAGATTTTTTGTCTGGACATCAAACACGATTTACGATTATCTCAATCCTCTTGGCTATAACTGCAACCGACAATATCAAGGTGGAAGCCCGCCTGGTTCCACGCAGGGTGTAATAGATGCCATAGACAATGGTGTTATCATTGCCAATCATAGAGACCACGGTTGCTCCGCAAACGACCCCTATTATTCATACACTGGCTGGTCTTATCCCCAGTTTACCACAGATAATATCATAAACGATATAGCCAACGGTGAAAAGTATCCGATAATGTTCAGCTTAAACTGTGAAAGTGGATGGTTCGATGGAGAAACCGATAGCAACAGTGGAAATTGGGAGTCTATAGGCGAGGTAGGTATACGTGTTGCTGACAGAGGATTTGTATCAGTCATTGCTTCCACGAGAGTGAGCTATAGCGGCTATAATGATGAACTCTGCCGTGGATTCTACGATGGCATGTTCCCAGATTTCGACCCTAACTATCCTAATGGAGGATCAACAAATCCCTATGATACAGCGGTATTTAAGATGTCTCAGGTAATGAATTATGGGAAATTCTGGATGTATGATAAATATATACTTCCTGGTGGTTGTTCCCCTTATCCCTGGACTCCTACACCCACAGCCTCAAGAACTGAGTTTGAGATGTTCCATGTTCATGGTGACCCAACGATGGAAGTATGGACGTGGTATCCAGAGGATCTCGAAGTAGAATACGCCGTATTCCCAGATGTGCTCCAGGTATTGGTTACTAGCGGTGGAAACCCTGTTGAAGGAGCACTGGTATGCCTTAGTCAAGAAACTGGAATCTATGTAAAGGGCTTGACAGATGAAACAGGTAGCGTCGAACTCAATGTGGAGGGGCATTCTGACGAGGAGGTAACACTTATTGTTACAGCGCATAACTATCTCTACCATCAGGAAAACTTTTTCTTGAATAGACCACCAGAGATACCAAACAAACCAACAGGACCTACATATGCGAAAAAAGGAACTACGTGTACATTTGAAACTAACACCACTGACTTTGAAGGAGACAATATCTCTTACATGTGGGATTGGGGAGATGGTAACGTTAGCGGCTGGCTGGGTCCATATGAGTCAGGTGCAACTGTAACGGCGTCATATGCTTGGGATCAAAGAGGACCTTTTTGGATCAAAGTGAAAGCTAAAGATGTTAATGAGGGAGAGAGCGATTGGTCGGAGAGATTCAAAATATCAATATCAAATAAGGCTCCAACTAAACCATGGATAACAGGGAGAAGAATCGGCACTGTAGGAAGTACCTATGAGTACTCGTTTAGATCCTTCGATCTCGAAGGAGACGATATATACTATTATATACGTTGGGGAGATGGCAACACGACCAGTTGGCTGGGTCCATTTAATTCCGGTTACAAACTAAAACTAACCCATACCTGGGAGGGACAGGAAACATATACCCTTAGAGCAAAGGCTAAAGACATCTTTGGTGAGGAAAGCGGCTATTCAACAATTAAAGTTGTTGTTCCTGTTAATCAGCAGTTTTATGGTAATTCGAAATCACCGGTTAACTATCTGCTTTCTGGAATCCTAAAAGGAATAACAAATCATTAAAGCCAACAAACACATAGATAGGTATAACCTTCTTATCTTCACCATTAATTTCTAGTAAAAAATGTGGGATTCGAATAGATATTGAAATGTAAATCGGGAGGAAAAATCATGTATAAGAAATTAATTGTGACTATAATAATTGGAACAGTTCTGATATTTGGATCTTTTTTAGCAAATTTGGTGCAGGCGAACACGTACGAATTCAATGACATACTAATGGAGAGTCAAAAAAATTGGTTAAAAGATAACTCTTATAGTCTTCCTATCTGGATGACACCTGAGGAAGAGCTTCGGATTGATGAGATAGGTAAAGTTTTTCAGCCTACGGATGCTCCACCTGCTCTTATAAGGCAGCCTGCAGAGTTTGAACCTATGCAGGGTGCTCTGATCAGACATCCTTTTGGTATATCTTATGAGATAATAGCGGAGATGTCAGAGGATGTTGAGGTAGTTACCATTGTTGCAAGTGAATCTCAGAAAAACTATGTGATAAATCAATATCAGACCCATGGTGTTAATCTGGATCATTGTAGTTTTTTGATAGCTCCTACCGATAGCTATTGGACGCGGGATTATGGTCCATGGTTTATTTTCAATGGCAACGATGAACAGGGAATAGTCGATTTTATTTATAACAGGCCGCGGCCTCATGATGACCAAATACCTATAGTTTATGGAAACTGGCAGGGGATACCTGTCTATGGGATGAACCTTGTGCATTCTGGTGGGAACTATATGACTGATGGACAAGGGATCGCGGTGTCAACCAATCTCGTGTGGACAGAGAACCCAGGGTATACGCATGAGCAGATCGATCAGATGGTGGAAGATTATCTTGGTGTCACTATTTATCATGTTGTCACGGATGCGCTTGGTGCGTCTATCAAACATATCGACTGCTGGGCGAAATACCTCGCACCGGATGTTATCATGATTATTGAGGTGTCACCAGATCATTCTCATTATGATGAAATTGAGGAGGCTGTAATGTATTTTGAAAATCAGACTAGCTGCTATGGAACCCCTTACGAGGTTGTAAGAGTCTACACGCATTTGAATGAGCCATATATCAACTCGCTTATTTTGAATGACAAAGTCTTGATTCCAATAACAGAAAGCCAATGGGATGACGAAGCAATTGAATCTTATGAAAACGCTATGCCCGGCTACGAAATCCTTGGATTCACCGGGTCCTGGCTGTCTACCGACGCGTTACACTGTAGAGTAATGGGTATTACAGATAGATACATGCTTTACATAGAACACACACCCTTAACAGGCAATCTAACTAGTCATGATGGGTACGAAATCGAGGCGAAAATCTTCCCATATAGCGGAGAGAGCATAATAAATGGTTCAACAGGTATATACTGGAAAACAGAAGATAGCAATTGGGATTTCATAGAGATGGAACCCATAGGCAATGACCTTTACCACGCGGTTATTCCACAGCCTCTAGAAACCGATACGATAGTTTACTATTACATTCACGCAGAAGATGAGTCTGGGAGAAGTGAAAACCATCCGTACATAGGTGCACTTGATGCACATTCTTTCACTGCTATTCTTGTTAACGATCCACCAGAAAAACCTAATAAACCACAGGGACCGACAAGTGGAACACCAGGTACACCGTATACATATACTACCTCTACCACAGACCCTGATGGAGACCAAGTATACTACAAATGGAGCTGGGGAGATGGAACCTATAGCGACTGGCTAGGACTATACGACTCGGGGGCAACTGCTGAGGCAAACCATACGTGGGATGAAAAAGGCACATACAATGTAAAAGTGAAAGCTAAAGACATTTTTGATGAGGAAAGCGAATGGTCAGATCCACTTAGTGTTACTATGCCGAAGAACACACAATCAATGAAATCGCTAGCCCTTAAAATACTGAAAAAACCTCAAGGAATGTTTTCTCCGTTATTAGAACAACTGCTAAATCTCCAATAGCTAACTAACCCTCTTTTCTTCTAGACTTTTCGAATAATTCTACTACAATAAGGGTCTGACTAATTAGTCAGGATTTTTTGACTAAGGAGCAAAAGTTATTTTTCAAGAAAAAGAGAGATGTTAGCCTATTTCTTTGTATTCATTATAAGCGATGGCCATATTGTCAAAATATCCTATGAGATCCGATTGATTAAAGTAATCTATAGCGGTTTTTTGTGCTAATATTGCATTATCAAAGTGCATCAGATTTTCTCCAGTTAAATTCATGCCAGTGTATTTCGTATATAATTCATAGACGTCCTGTGTAACACTGAATGCAAGACTTGCACTCTGTTGATCTGTTGTAAGTTCTTTTTCAATCCATGATCGTGCACCTGATCCATTATGGGTCCAATAGATCTGTACATTTCTCGATTCCACCCAGAACCATTGTTCACATCCACCATAATTATGAAATCTGTTACCCGCCTCATTTTCATCCTCTGGATAGCATACACGTAAAATAATGTTGTTTTTTGGTGGATATGGCGTATCGCCAAGAGAAGTTTCCGCCCAAACCCATCCATATTCTGGACAATAGTATTCACTAATGTAATGCATATCAAACCACGATGTAAACCATGACCACGTTGGCATCACTAACAGAACTTTTGCAGGCACACCGTTTGCCCTGAACAATGCTGTTCCAAGATTTGCTCTACCAGTACATGAACCACCAAAAAACAAAGAAGAAACAGCATCTAGGTACTTTGCCCATGTTGTCCGTTTATTAGGGGACACAAGCATTGCTAATCGCCAGAGTACCATACGCAACTTGTGAGAAGATGTATATTTTACATTTTTTTCTGCAAATTCTATAAGATTGCCGTTCTTTCCTTGCAATTTACGTGCTTTTAATCTTATACGTATATTGTTTGATTGAACAGCCTTTGTTGAAGCAAGCCATGTTTTTGTTTCTTCAGGTAATCGATCTCTATCTGGAATTTTTACGTATTCTGGTAGATCATTATAGTCTTTGTTTTTTACAAGCACCCAGAAATCAAAGTGAAGAAAAGCTTTTTCACCTGATTTTATTGACCTAATATTGAAGTTAATAACCTTGTTTGGTGGATTAGTGTCATTTGATATACTACAACTAATAATTTCAGATGTTGTATCGTCTCTTATCTCAAAAAGTATGCCTGCTTGGTCTTCGTAGTTTGGCGGTATCGAATAGGTAATATTGAATGAATTTCCATTATCCAATAAAGGTAATATGTAAAATGCAATTTCTCCATGAAGCAAATCAAGTTCTTGTTCTATATCACTGGCAACATAAATGGAATCACTAGTTATAGTCGGTAGTGGTATAAGCCCTAAAAAAAGAAAAATTGTAACCAATACTAATCCTTTTTTTATTATTATTTTCATTTTTACAAATTATTATAGTGTTATTATTATTTAAATACTTTCTGCCAGGAAAGGTTTTGCACCCATAAACTTCAAAATTCGCCATCTTTATACATTTGACCAATTAGCAGTTGACTAACGAGTCAGACCCACAATAAAGCAACAATTTTAACAATAGATTTAAAGTACCAAACGATGCATTCACATAATCAGGATGCATAAAAACAAAGACCAGCTTTATGAATTTATCAAAGATTTGAAAACAAAAAACGAATTTGAAGAAGAAATTAAAAAAAGACAAAAGGATTACGATGGGCTCTTAGACGAAAACACCGTAGCATTGTTAATCGTAGATGAACTAGGAAGAAACAAACAAAACATATCCAAAATCAAGGATTTAGAACCAGGATTAGAATGTACAGTCTACGGCAAAGTCACAAATATCAATGAATCAAGGAGTTTCACCAGGAAAAACGGGTCCTCTGGAACTGTGGTAAACCTGGAACTAACAGATGATACAGGAACATGCATGCTAGTATTATGGAATAAAGATGTAGAACTAGTAAAAAATAAAACAATACAAAAAGATATCAATGTAAAAATCATTAACGGCTACATTAAAAACGGTTTTAATGGCTTAGAATTAAACGTGGGTCAATGGGGATTGTTAGAAATCGAACCCGAGGACATGCCAGTTTTTAACAATGAACAACCTGCTGATAGGAAAAATATTAAAGGAGCACTGCTTGAGGTAGAACCTACACGTGCTTTTTTCAAAGACAGCGGTGAATTCGGGTTTGTCACAAACATCAAAATGAAAGATGAAAATGGTATAAAACAACTAACCATATGGGATGAAAAAGTAAAAGAAATACAAGGCTTCAAACAAGGAGACTTAATAGAAATAAGCAATATCAATATACGACAGAAGAACGGTAAAACAGAGATGCATGTAAATGGCAGAAGCGGTATTAAAAAATGTTAGCATCCATCCTGAACGTATTCCTTGTTTTTTTCAAGGGCACACTGTGCCCTCTGAAGCTCCCGCCCGAGATACATATAATGTTCAGACTGCAGACCAGAAACATGCCTAACAATGGTATCACATAAGGCATTTGCTTTATCCCCTTGAAAAACCATTTTAAGATCACCAGAAACAATCTTGCCATCCCTATAGACATTTGAAAAATACTCCACTCGGATCTTCTTCTGCTTTCTACCGATTTCTATAACAAAAAAACCACCAGGATCTAACTTTACATCTTTCTGCGATGTCTTCCTAGCCTCAATAAGAGGTACTTCTTTATCCACCATTAACTATCTCACCTGCCTTCACCAGATTCCTAAGTTTTTGATAAGCATTCTTTCTAGGTAATAACCTCTGACCACAATCCGGCGACACTTGTATAACTTTATCCCCAAAAATATCTATCGCTTTATTGATATGCATCACGATTTCATCGGCACCTTCAACTTTTGGATCATCAGAGCGGACAGAACCAAGACAAATACTCTGAGAAAAAGAGTACTCCTTGAAACCATCGAACAACTGCGGAGAAGCTTTAAACTCATGAGAAAGAACATTAACAGGCATCTCCAACAAACCTGGGATTATAGATGATACATCCCCGCAGGCATGAAGCACCGTAGGACAACCTAATCCCTCTGTGATTACTTCTATTAGTTCTCTACTATACTCTGGCATCTCGTTGGAAAAAAACGGTTCATCAATACTTATCATATCAACATGTTTCTCCAGTAACTCTGCTTCTTGTTTAAGAGCATTGGCGAAATCAAAAGCCATCTTTTTCTCATCCTTATAATATAAATCAACACAGGATTTAGACAGTGTAAAAGGACCAGTGAGAACACCCTTAACCATCCTATTCTTTGGAATTATACTTCTAACATATTTCTGATCCTCCACAGTTATCGGACCGTTGTATTCTATTTTATCAACCACCTCTATCCTGTTTCTAACTCTGCAGCCTTTGAATCTACGGGCGAAAAGCTGAATAAAAGGATCCCTAGTCTGACCATCACTGATAATATCTATACCTGCCTTGATCATATCGTCGACAGCCGTCCTGATATACTTGTTCCAAGAATGACTTTCCTTTTGGTCAAAATAATCCTTCATGAAACCTAATGCATCTACCTCGACAGGGTAAGACCCAATTACACATGTCTTAATTTTTTCCATTAAAAAAACTTCCTCCGAGGATGACCATTTACTGGTTTAACACCAAAATAATTCTCAGTATACTCAGACACGAGAATATCCTGCCACGCGATCACCGGGAAAACCAAATCCGCGTTTTCCAAAGGACCAAAAATAGCATAATCACCACCAAAAAGAACCACGTTAACATTCGACGAAGCATCAACACTCTTTCTAGCAGGTTCAAAACCTTCTAACCATTTCGACTTCTCAACAACATTATGAATAGCACAACCAGTAGGAAAACCATACTCCTCCTTAACCACGGGGATAGCAGCAATAGACGCACCACTATTCTCACCAGGCGCAAGCGCAGCAGTATCAACCAAGACCTTCTCAACACCTACCTCCTTAGCAATCTTCAACAACCCTTTATCCGTCAAATGCGCACCATTCTCCAAAACCTCAATCTTCCCATCAGGCGACTTATCCTTCGGGTTAAAAGCAACAACAAAAACCATCTCAGGCCTATGACGTTTTAACGCCTCTCGTTCCTCGTCAGTAATTCCTATGTGAATAGAGTTATATATCGTTCTACCAAGCAGATCTCTTTCATCAAGATACTCCAAAACCTTAACCTTAACAGACGGCTCGATAATATCAACCGAAAAAGGATGACCTTTAGGAAGTGTACGCTCAATAAAATCTATGATACTCTCAACATATTCCTCCTGCCGGATAAAAAAATCAGGTATACTCGGGTTACCTGTTTTCCCGCTTAAACCCAACATTCTCTGAATATTTACTTTCTCTTTTTCAAAATCCGGTTTACCTTTGAAAAAAACTCCACCAAAGAGAACAGTTGGATACTCTCCAGGCTGCCCACCAATCTTAACTCCGGAGATATCAAAAACCTCCTGTTTTTCAGTAAACGAAAACATATGTTCATCCGCCTCTTTTCTCGATCCTACCCATATAATCCACAACAACCTTCGAATGCAACGCCCTCTTATCATCTATCTTCATCGACACCTCTGCCTTAATCCTTATGGCGATATAAGGCTCTCCAAAAGATGGAGGAGATTTTGCAATAGATTCTTTAATAGCTTCATCTACTTTTTTGTTATCTCTCACCCCAATTAAATCTATAACTTTCACTTGAGCATGAAACCGTTCAATAGCCTCAGATTTAAGATTCTCAATATATGGAATCGCACCGGGGGCATTAATAATCTTATGCCGCTCATCTATCCCATACTTATGTAACGCTACAAGCGATGAACCTGAACGATGCCCTCTGATATCTTCTCCACAGACTACAAGATATCTTATATACGGATTAGAAATAACATTGGCAACTATTTTTTCTATACCGATGTTCTCTGTTTTTAATGGACCAAATATCGCGACATTAGAAGGAGGAGTATAGTCTATTTGAAGCAGTACAACTGCTACGCATCCATTGGTTTTACAAACTGTGAATTCACCGCCCCAGGGGTAATATTCGTTTTCCATCTTTGTATTCCTCATCTCATCTGATATTTAATATCGAATATTTACAGATATTGGATAAGAAAACACGTTATTAAAAATTTTACAATAAAAAAATAGTTTAAATACCCTATACCACACTTTTATAAATGTTTACCTCTTACCATATTTCAAGGGATTTTCTATGGAGAAAGATAAGACTGATAAGATTGACGAGTTGCCAGGTGTCGGCCCTGCTACTGCAGAAAAACTACGGGAGTCAGGATATATCGATATTATGAGCATCGCTGTAGCTTCTCCTAGGGAACTTTCAGATGCAGCTGAAATTGGCGAGACGACAGCTATGAAGATAATTCAAAGAGCAAGAAAAGATGCAGATGTTGGCAGATTCGAAACTGGAAGTGCCTTGCTTGAAAAAAGAGCAAAAGTAGGGCGCATAACGTCTGGATCTAAAACCCTTGATGAGCTTCTAGGTGGAGGTTTTGAAACACAGTCGATAATAGAATTATTTGGTGAATACGGTTCCTCTAAAACACAGCTTGCGCATCAACTCTGTGTCACAGTCCAGCTACCAGAGGATCAAGGAGGGTTAAACGGGCATGCATTTTTTATAGATACGGAAAACACTTTCAGACCAGAGCGTATAATCCAAATGGCTGAGGCCTGCGAGTTAGATGCTGATAAGGTTCTCGAAAAGATTCATGTTGCACGTGCATATAACAGTAGTCATCAAATGCTGCTTGTAGAAAAAGTCAAAGAGCTTTCTAAGGAAGTATCTGCTCGCTTACTGGTTGTTGATTCTCTTACAGCGCATTTCCGTGCTGAATATGTTGGGAGAGGTGCACTTGCTGATAGACAACAGAAATTGAATAAACATATGCATGACTTGTTGAGATGGAGTGATCTTAACAATGGCGCTGTTTGTGTTACAAATCAGGTTTCTGCTAAACCAGATGCCTTCTTTGGAGATCCTACGCGACCTATTGGGGGTCATATAGTTGGTCATACCGCTACGTTTAGAGTCTACTTGCGTAAAAGCAAAGGCCCAAAGAGAATTGCACGTTTGATTGATTCACCTCATCTTCCTGAGGGTGAAGCTGTTTTTTCTATTATTGATAAGGGAATCAGGGACTAAAATAGGGAAAAATAAGGAAAAACTTAAATGTAGGAATAGGCATTCTTCTTCTGGAGGTGAGTTTTTTATGGCATACACCTATCAAGGATGGACTTTATATACAAGAGATGTAAAGCTTAAGGGAGGGAGAATGCAGACAATCTACTTCTTTAGTAAGAGGACGCCAAAGAGTGGTAGACCCTGCGACATGCCACCAGGGTATAGCGTTGGCGTCAACAAGAGGACTGGTCTCCCGTATTTGAAGAAGAAGTAGAAAAATGTCTATGTAGGAAGCTGACATTATTTGTCAGCTTAACTTTCCTTTTTTTAACAGGTTAGGTTGTAATCTATAGTGTTTAAATATCCAGTTTTGTTTTAAGGTAGCAGAAACACAATGGAATCAAAAATCGGTTTTGTTGTCAACCCTATTGCAGGTATGGGCGGAAAAGTAGGTTTAAAAGGAACAGACGGTGTTTTAAAAGAAGCAGTTGAGCTGGGGGCTAAACCAGTGGCATACAAAAAAGCAGAGGAAACACTTAGGGAATATTTGTCACAGTATTCAAAAAAAGATGAGATACAATGGTTTACATGTTCAGGGGATATGGGATGTAATGAACTTAAAAAAGTGGGAATAAAAAAGATGGAGATAGTATACAACCCATTAGGCAAGGATACAACTGCTGAAGATACTAAAAAAGCATGTAAAAAACTCCTGGAAAAACGTGTTGATTTGATTCTTTTCTGTGGAGGCGATGGCACTGCTAGAGATGTTTTTGAAATAGCTGGTAAAAAAACTCCTATCCTGGGTATACCCTCTGGTGTTAAAATGCATTCAGGTGTATTCGGCATCAATACACGTGCTACAGCTAAAATGCTTCATGAGTTTGTAAACAAAAGGCTCACTGTTGGTGATGCTGAAATCATGGATCTCGATGAGGGTCTATACCGTGAGGGGGAATGGAATATACAATTATTTGGTATCGCAAAGGGTATTGTAGAACCGACATATGTGCAGGTGGGGAAAACCGTTTATGAATCGGTTTCTGATGATGAAATAAAGGAGGAGCTAACTGAGCATATCATGGATGAAATGGAAAAATACAGTGATTATCTTTTTTTGTTCGGATCTGGTGGTACTATTGATTATATTGCCCGGAAAATAGGTTTTGATAATACACTCCTTGGTATCGACGCGGTTTACAATAAAAAGCTTGTTAGAAAAGATCTAAACGAAGAGGGAATCCTGAGGCTTTTGAAATCATACCCAAAGGCCAAAGTTATTCTAAGCCCTATTGGTGCACAGGGTTTTATCCTTGGCCGGGGAAACCTTCAGCTAAGTCCCAAAGTGATAAAAAAGATAGGTGTCGACAATATTATTGTTGTATCTACTCCGTCGAAGCTTGCTTCCACGCCTATTATCCGTGTGGATACAGGTGATAAAAAACTGGATCATAGTTTTGCTGAAAATGAGTTTATAATGGTTGTTATTGGATACCGTTTAAGTAGGGTTGTTAAGATTCAATTATAGGAACAGGTTAACATCATTTTTTCTTCTATAAAACCAACATAAAACAAAGAGAAGAATGAAGGTGATTGTTTTTATAAATCGTATGGTTGTTTTGCTGGACGCCAATCCAAGTTAATCCAATTGATCTCTCTGTAACAAAAAAAAGAAGTTCCATATATTATTTTAGGAAGAATTCTAGTTTGATTCCAATAGTTGCGTTTCCATTTATTATAATTTGATTTTTCAAATGAGGCATCCTCAATATTATATCTAAAATCATTAAAAATTATTTTATTTCTATTTGAATCATTTAGAAAAATGCCTTGTTTATTTTCCTCAATTATGTTTATTTTAATATTATTTTGATCAGAACCGATACTGTATATTCCATAGTCATTTCCTTTTATTATGTTTTTTGAAATTATATTTTTATTAGCACGTGCATATCCCAAGAAAATTCCTTTTTCGTTGCCAGTAATTGTATTTCCAAAGACTTCATTTTCTGAAGAATCCCAACCTAAATTTATTCCAAACATACAATTTCTGATTTCATTATTTTTTACTTCATTTCGTGTTGATCTACTTAGTTCTATGCCTCTTGACTTACTTTCAATAACTGAATTATCATATATTTTACTATTTATTGAACCGCTTAGACGTATCCCAGTATAGCAATTCAAAAAACCATTGTTGCTAATTACACAATCTGATGAACGGGCTATCAATAAGGCTTCAACATGGTAATAATTTGGACTATTTGATATTTCATTATTTGAAATAATACTATTATTACAATAAAGCATGTAAATAGCGTAATCCTTTGCATTATTAATTGAATTCTCTAACAATTTTACATAATCTGTATTAAAGATATATATTCCTATAGCATAAGTGTCTAAAATGGTGTTTTCTTTAATTTTTATATCTGATGAAAATGCAATTTGTATTGCTGTATTTAAATTGGAAAAAAGTTGATTTTGTATAGTAATATTGCTGCTATTTACAATTATTATTTGACCTGCATTGATAGGAACGATAAGATTATTCATACCATTATAGTAACGTAGATGTTTTCCATTTACAGAGTTGTCTTCTATCGTGTGGGAATCCCATTCTGATAATGAACCCCCTTCAATTTCAAGTCCCCCTCCAACAAAACGATTATTTGTGATTTTATTTTCTAAATTATAATGCATGCGAAGACCAATTTCATGGTCTTCAATTTTATTGTCTATAATGTTGTTATGTGGAGATACAGAAATATGGATGCCATAATTATCATTGCTACATATTTGGTTACTAACGATTGTGTTATATCCGACTGATGAAGCTATATCAATTCCTTGGTAATAATTATATTTTATTTTATTGTTATTTACTGTGTTATGATGTGATGACTCACTTAGGCCTATTCCAATTAGATTATTTTCTATAATATTATCAAATATGTTGTTATTGTTTGATGTTATATAAATTCCGTTTCCATCTTTATAAGAAGTATAGCTGCTACATACAATTGAAAAACCACTTACACTAACTCCATTTGCATTAATTACTACGGCATTTCCAGATCGATTGGCGTTTATTATTGTAATATCTTTATCTTCTCCGATTAAGTTTATTGATTTGTCAATTACTATTTTTTCTTGATAATATCCATCATAAACAAAAACAGTGTCTCCATCACTTGCGTTATCAATAGCATTCTGAATATTATTATAATCAGCAGGTCCATCGTCATCAACATAAATAGTACTGCTTGTAATGTGAATTTCAGCATTAACGGTTATCGCTGAGGATGGTAACAATAGGCTTGTTAAGATTATTGATAAGATTATCTTCTTCATATTATCTCCATTTTTCTAACACATATAATTTATCTAATTATATATTTTTTTCTATTAAATAAATTAAACGGCCTAAATGTTTTTTTCTTTTATAAAACCAATACACAAGAAGAGAAACTTCTAAAAATTGCAGTAAAAACAATTTCTTGTAAAGATACAAACCAATAACTTTTAATATTTTCATATGTTTCACTGAAAACTGCTGAGAATTATTATTAAAAGAATAGAAGGGGGAAAATATTAGATGAAGGAAAAAACAGAGTTTTTGAAGAGAGAGTTTGAGAGTTTAGAGGAAAAAGGTTATACCTGGGTTATAAGGAATCTTTTGGGCCCATCGCAGCCACATGTAAATGTAGAGGGCAAAGAATGCATAATGTTAGCTTCGAATAATTACCTAAATTTAGCGAATCACCCTAAACTAAGAGATGCTGCAATAAAAGCAATAGAGAAATATGGTGCAGGAGCCGGTTCAGATTGGTCGATAGCGGGTAATATGGATATACATCAGGATCTTCATAGGAAGATTGCTGAGTTTAAGAACACTGAGGACGCAGTGACCTTTCAAACTGGTTTTGCAGTAAATGCAGGTGTTATACCTCAATTGGTGGGTAAAGAAGATATATTGATCTCTGATGAGCTTAACCATGGAAGTATCATTGACGGTGTAAGGTTGTCTAAGGCAAGCAGAGCTGTATATGCACACTCAGACATGGGAGAACTTGAGAAAGTACTTAAAGAAGCAGACAAAGGGGATTATAGAAGAGCTATGGTACTTACTGATGGTGTGTTCAGTATGGATGGAGATATTGCAAAGATGGATGAGATTTACAAGTTGGCTGATGAATATGGTGCGATGACCTATGTGGATGACGCACATGGAGAAGGCGTATTAGGCGATGGCCATGGAATTGGCAGGGAGTTTGATCTAGAGGAAGAAATTGATTTTCAGATGGGTACGTTCTCCAAGGCTTTTGGGAGCTTCGGCGGTATGTTGGCTGGTAGTGAGAATTTAGTTAAGTTTGCATATAATACTTCCCGTACCTGGTTGTTAAGCGCTGCCTTTCCCCCTCATGTAGCAGCTGCTAATATCGCAGCCTTAGAAATCGTTGATAACGAACCAGAACGAGTGAAGAAACTTTGGGATAACACCAAGTATTTCAAAAAAGAGATAGAAAGCTTGGGTTTTGACACAGGGTACAGCCAAACACCTATCATACCTGCAATGGTAGGAGATAGCAAGAAGGCTCAGCAGCTAGCAAGCTGGCTTTACGACGAGGGTATTTTCGCTCTTGCCATCGTATTCCCTATGGTGGCAAGGGATAAAGCTAGAATACGAAACCAGATGAACGCGGATATGAGTAGAGACGATTTAGACACAATCCTTCGTACATACGAGAAACTAGGTAGAGAACTCAAGATAATCTAAAAAAATATACCCCTGCTCTTATTATCTATAAAGGTTTTTTTTAATGTTCTTTACTCCATCTGCCTTTCTTTTTCTGACTTAACACTTTTTCAATAATGGTTTTTTCATCAGCCTCAACTAAGGTTTTGTCTTCGTCATCGTGTTTTTTCAATGCCTCCTCAATTGCAATATCATCGGCTTTAACAAAAACTCCTTTGTCTTCCTTTTTTGTCTTGGTTTCTACATCTTCAGATTTTGTTTCTTCTTCTGTTATTTCAAAAACTGTTTCGCCTTCAGTTTTTTCCACTAGTGGTGATTCAACGGTTTTTTCTTCCTTTTTCTTTCCAAATGGTGAGGTTATAATTTTTGGTTTTTCCTCTTCTTTCTCGATTGGTGGCTCGGGTGTTGCTTTTGTTTCAGGTGGCTCTTGAGGGGTCTTTTCAAGGGGACTGGTGATCTTTTCTAGTGGCATGAGTTCAAATGCTTCGTTGATAAAATCTTTCTCCTCTACTGTTGGCATCCATAGGTAGCTGTCTTTATCTTTAAAGAAGTTAGGTGCATCTGAATCAAAATGTGTCAATATCTTTAATTCATTAGAACTTTCATCTTTACAAATTTCCAATTTAATATGAATTTTATCATTTTTAGCCATGTTATTCCCACTCTCCTAACTAACAAGTGAATGAATTAATAGAACTTATACTTTTCTTTAAAAATTATAAAAAGCAAAAAGACGAATTAATCTATTTAGATTTGAAAATGTGTCAAAAATCTGACTTATGAAGCCTTTTTTATTTGCTTGTGTATTGGATCCATATTGTGTATTGCTGCCCTCTGCTACTGTTTGTTTTGTCTTATCGTTTTCTGGATCTGTATCAGAATCAGAGTTTTTTATCTCATTGTTATATGAATCTTTACTAGTTATTATATTCCCATCTTTATTGTTTGAAATCGAACAATCTATTATTTGATTATCAGATGATGAAGAAAGATATATCCCATGTACATCGTTATTATAGATTTTACAGTTGGATATTATGTTTCCGTCGTTGGATGATGCTATAGCATCTATCCCTGTATGTGTGTTTTCATAGAACTCACAACTTGTGATGATGTTTTTTGATGAGTATTGCAGCTCTACGCCATCACAGTTATCATGGAATACACAGTTTGTAATTTTGTTACCGTTGCATCTTGAATGTCGACTTCCTATCAGCGCTATTCCCTCGTCTTTACATCCCCAAAAATTACATTTGTTTATGATGTTATCAGAAGTCCATACGGCTATACCCACAGGAGTATCATATATATTGCAATCATGTATCTCTGTTTGTGATGCCGACATGTGAATCCCGGTAGTGTAGAGACCAGGGGCTCCATTTGTAATGCTGAGGTTTCTAATTGTTATCTCTGGAGCCCCAAGGCGGATTGCATATTTGTTTTCTTCTGAGATGGGATTTATTATGGTTTTATCTTTATTTTCTCCTATGAGGCTGATTTTCTTTTTTATATTGATTATTTCACTATAAATTCCTGTTTTTACATATATTGTTGAACCTTCTGGTGCATTGTTTATTGCTTCTTGGATGATTGTGTAATCGCCCTCTCCGTTTTTATCGGCTATTAAAATGTGTTCTTGGTTATCTATTAGCGTCACGTATTCTCCTTGGCTTTCTGTAGCTACGGTTATTTCTGTGACTATGAATATTGTTAGTAGTAACGCAGTTGTTGTCAGTCTCCTCTTCATCTTACCATACCACGTTAAATGTTAGCGTGAAATCATTTAACGCGGTATTTTCTGTCAATAAGTGTATTTAAAGGTTTTTTGGAAAAATAACAAGATGCAAAAAAGTCACAACTGACAAAATAACAAAACCATAAAGTCCATCATAGGAGGAAAAATCATTCCTACTGGATAACTAATCCCTGAAGATCCTGGCATCTAGAAACTATCTTATCCCTTATTCTCACATTACATTCAACAGAAAGAGTAACATACTCATCATATAAAATATCGGAGACATGTGCCTTTTCATAAATCCAAGAAATAAAAGACTGGGTTTTTTCATTAACAGGCAATCTTATCTTAACTCTAACTACATGAGGTAGCGACTCATAAATAGTTTCCAGCAATTCATCAACATTTAACCTGTTTTTTACGGAAACAGGAATCATTTTCTTGTTCTTTGTTAAACCCAGTTTTTGCAGATATTCTATACGCGTATCAAGCTCTCCCTCAGTGAGCATATCAATTTTATTCAACACGATAATAACAGACGAGGTTACACCTATCTCAACGAGTTCATCTAAGGACACCTCAAGCTTCTTTCCAACGATCTCCTTATCTTCATTTACATCAACAACTAGGAGAACAACATCAGCGACTTCTATCTCTTCAAGCGTAGAATGAAACGCGTCGATAATCCAAGCAGGAAGATTCTGTATAAACCCAACTGTATCTGTCAATAAAATCGGTACATTTTTGTTGTTTATCTTACGCGTGGTTGTAGAAAGCGTAGAAAACAGTCTCCCCTCAACCTTTACCTTTTCACCAGATAAAAGGTTTAATAAACTACTCTTACCAGCGTTTGTATAGCCCGTCAATGAAACCAGGTAAAAACCGCTTATGTGCCTATGCCGCCTACGTACTTCTCTCTCGTTCCTAATCTTCTCTAAGTCCCCTCTGATTTTTTTCATTTGTTTTTTAATCATTTCATAATAGTCATCAACCTGATACTCTCCACCAGCCATGAAACCAGGATGTTCACCAGCCCGTGCACGATGAATAAGTTCACGCACAAATGGTCTCTCATACTGAAGCTGAGCCAACCTAACCTGAAGTCTTGCCTCCTTTCTGTCTGCTCGCTCCTCAAATATCGCTAAAATAAGTCTCACTCGATCATAGACCTCTACATTCAACCTTTTTTCAAGGATAAACCACTGTGAAGGCTTTAACTCACCATCAACAATAATCAAACCAACATTTTCATCATAGTTATCAATAAATTCCTCGATCTCCTCAACTTTACCAGGACCAACGTAACTGTTCACATCGGGAATCTTCCTACGTTGAATAAACGTTTTAAAAACTTTATACCCTAGAGATTCAGCTAACTGTAATATCTCAGAAACATCATCATTCAATGAAACAACTATGGCATTTTTCTGATTTTCATTCATTTTTTCCTTTTAAACCATTTTAAAGTACTATAAAAACGTTGAACAGCTGTAAGATTGCCTACCACTGCAAAATAAATCAACACCCACTCCAACAAATAGAAACCCCAAATCATTTGAAGATCGTAATGAAGTAATATATGTTGAATCAGAGGAACAATCATCAACATTACAAGTCTGTCGGCCCTTCCCAATAATCCTGAATA